>Ga0268262_10001516_pt1 | contig 28591 bp, 25 predicted proteins | sample TergutNc150P3_FD_190354 | JGI IMG/M metagenome (GOLD analysis project Ga0268262, IMG submission 190354) | Nasutitermes corniger P3 segment gut microbial community from laboratory colony in Florida, USA - Nc150 P3 (SPAdes) (version 2) | ecosystem: Host-associated > Arthropoda: Insects >... | reverse complement strand
GTTTTTTCAACGGCTTGGTAAAGGGTTTTATCTTCTACAATGGGAAGGGCAAGGAAAGCGTCATCAAAAAATCGGATACCTTTTGTCAGGCTGTTTATAGCGGCTTTGTCGGTCTTTTCGCAGAATTGAAGTTCCTGTGTGATGAAGGTGTATTCAGCAAGTAGAATTATTTGGGGGTCGGCGCTGGCTTGGGCTTCCTTAAATGCGGACAGAGCTTCGGATATGCCATCTTCGTATAATATACGCCCTTCTTGTTCTTTACCCCTAGTGGCAAAGCCTTTACGACCAGCATCAATATTTTTAGTTGCTGTAATAATTCTAGTTGCTAATCCAATTTTGTCCAAATTCTGCCTCTGCTTCCGACAAATTCCTGCCTGTTAAATATTCCGCTCCCATCTTTTCTTTGATTACTTTCGCTATATACGGAGGAATTGGGATAGTTTCCATAAGGCGATAATAACCATCTACGTCGCCGGATTTTTTTAATTCAACAGCCTTACAGCCAATGGCTAGTTTTTCGTCAAGGGTCATGGTTTGCGCTTGCGGCATATATTTCTCCTTGATTTAAGGATAGCATAACAGTTAGCAGTTAGCAATTAGCAGTGAGCAGTGAAAGACCGTTTTTTCTTAACACTGCTAACTTGAAAAATTGCACAAAACAACAGTGTCGTTTCGCTTCAACAATACCTACCTTATATACAGACAGCAAGGAGAAAAATTAGGAATGAGAAATAATTCCTAACTCCTCATTCCTCATTTTTTCCGCTCTCTTTCAACTCAGCCAAAAATTGCTTTTTGTCAGCGGCGCGCATAAGGCTTTCGCCGACCAATGCCCCGTCAACTCCTATGCCGCTTATGGCGCGGACGTCTTCGACAGACTTAATGCCGCTTTCCGCTACGGCAAGTATACCCGCCGGAATAAGGGAACGCAGGCGGGCGGTTACGGCAAGATCGACCTTGAAGGTTTTGAGATCGCGGTTGTTGATGCCGATAATCTTCGCGCCGGAACGGACAGCCTGTTCGGCCTCAGCCTCGTTGTGAATTTCGACTAACGACGACAAACCAATTTCATCTGCAATTTTGATATATTCGGCAAGCTTTTGAGCGTCAAGCAGGGCGCATATCAGCAGTACCGCCTTTGCGCCCAAAAGTTTCGCCTCGTAAATCTGATAGGGGTCAATGACAAAATCTTTTCTTAGCGCGGGGATTGATACGGCGGCGGCAATTTCCCTCAAGTATTGATCGCTTCCCAAAAAATAATCAGGCTCGGTCAGTACGGAAACGGCGGCGGCCCCGGCATCCTCGTATTCACGGGCTATTTGCAGATACGGAAAATCCGCCGCGATAATCCCCTTTGACGGCGAGGCTTTTTTCACTTCGCAGATAAACGAAAGCCCCGGCGCGGCTATCGCCCGCTCAAAAGGGAAGCCCGCGTTCTCCCGACTCCCTTCCTTTTCAGCTAACGCAAGAGCGTCTTTTCGCACATGGTCAAAAGGCGAGACGCTTTTTGCCGCCTGAACCCTCAGCCGCGTTTTACCGGCAATTTCGTCAAGAATATTCAAGAGGGGAACCTTCGCCCCATGGGCTTGGTTGGGGTTCATGAAGCCGTTTCCGGTTCGCGGGACAGTTTGATAAACTGCTCAAGCTGCGCCTGCGCCTTGCCGGAATCAATGGTCTCGGCTGCAAGGGCGACGGCGTCCTTCATTATAATTTCCGGCCTGGCAATGTGAATCGCCGCCGCCGAGTTGAGCAGCACCGCGTCGCGCCTGGGACCCTTTGCGCCGCCCAGTATGTCGCGGGTAATCTGCGCGTTTTCCGCCGGAGTTCCGCCGAGCAGGTCTTCTTTATTACAGCGGGTAAAGCCGAACTGTTCCGGCTCCAGCGTGTAACTCTTGAAAGCGCCGTTACGCACTTCGCATACGCTGGTAACTGAACTGAGGGAAATTTCATCTAACCCGTCCTGCCCGTATACAACCATGCCGCTTTTTACGCCGAGGTTACAAAGCACCTTCGCCATCGGCTCGATGAGGTCGGCGTCATACACCCCCAGAAGTTCCATATTCGCCCCTGCCGGATTTACCAGGGGGCCGAGTATGTTAAAAATCGTCCTGATGCCCAGTTCCTTGCGTACCGGGGCCACGTACTTCATCGAGATATGGTAGTTCTGCGCGAAAAGAAAGCAAAGGTTTATAGTCTTCAAAAGGCGCAGGCTCTGTTCCGAAGAGACCGTGATGTCAACCCCCAGGCTTTCAAGCACGTCCGCCGCGCCGCTCTTGCTGGAAGCGGCCCTGTTCCCGTGCTTTGCCACGGGAATCCCCGCCGCCGAAACCACTATCGCCGAAGTCGTGGATATATTGAAGGAATTGGATCGGTCGCCGCCCGTGCCGACAATCTCCAGCACGTCCATGTCGTGCAGAATCCTGATGCAGTGTTTCCTCATCCCGGCGGCCGAGGCTGTGATCTCCTCGATGGTTTCGCCCTTTCCCGCCAAAGCCGTAAGATAGGCGGCCATCTGAATATCGCTGGCCTTTCCTTCCATAATTTCGTCCATAACGGCTTCGGCAGTCTCGTAACTCAGGTTCTGCCGGATTACCGCTTTAATAATCGCTTCTTTTATCATTGCCCGCTCCATTGTAAATGTTTCTACGTATAGAAACATGGTAATGCGGAAGCGAATGTTTGTCAAGAGGGGGAGAAAAAATTAGGAATTAGGAGTTAGGAATGAGGAATAAAGGAAGAGCCACTCTACCCGATGCTGCTTTTATTGGTATACTGTAATGCGGTATAATAATTATGGAGTATAAAAGGTGCAAAAAATATACATAGAAACGACTTTGTTTAACTTTTATGTTGACGGGAACTCTGGCGATGCCCATACGGAAACCGTTAAATTATTCAAAGAGATAGCCTCAGGTAAATACGAAGCATACTCATCTGACTATGTGATTGATGAACTTGAACGGGCGCCGGAGGAGAAACGCGAAAAAATGTTAAATCTTTTTTCTCAATTTGGAATTAAAGTTTTAGGGTCTGATACTGCGGCGGACAAGTTAGCGGATTTATATGTATCAGAAGGAATTATCCCGTTAAAATACAGGACAGACGGTCTTCATATTGCTATAGCCACAGTGAACAGTCTGGATATGATAGTTAGCATGAATTTCCAGCATATAGTTAAACGCAAGACTGTGAAAATGACAGGAGCAATAAATATTTTGAATGGCTATAAGGCAATCGAAATATACTCGCCAATGGAGGTGGTCGAAAATGAAGACATTTAAAACTGTCGAACAGGAAGTAAATCAAATCAGGCTCAAAATCCATGAAGAAACCAAAAACTTGACACCGGAACAATACACGGAAAGGGTACGAAAAATAGGTGAAAACGCCGCCAAAAAGTACGGTTTCCAGCGTATTGCCGGGGTTATTCCTTCATAATGCGGTTCTGTGTCAGTCACACTAAAATGAAAGTAATTTTTAATTTTTTAGTTTCATTTATACCGCTATAGGTAGCGTACCCTCAATAAGGGTACACTACCGTTTTTCGGTGCCTGTTACTCTGCGTTGCCTCTTCAGTCCATTTTCTGCTGACAACCTGCAGTTCGTCGTTGTCCAAGACTTCCATAAACCAGTCAAAGTCTACTTCTTCTTTCGTGTCTAACCACATCATGATTCTGCCTCCGTTTCGGGAAAATATTTATTCTGCAATACCTGTGAGTCTTCTTCAAAAATAGCCATTCTTCGGGCGCTTATCCTCTGTTCCAGATCGGTAATAATGTCGTCTATGTGTTCTGTACCGATGGAAAGCCGGATCAAATTTCGATAACGTAAAGTTGCCTGACAACCAAAATGAAAATAAAATTTAATATTTTAGTTTCATCAGGTATATAAAGATTGGTTATCGGATAACCGATAACAAGCAAAAAAAGGACGCTGGTCTGTGACGGCGTGGTGTGCCTTTCGGCGCTCTCCATCCATCCCGCTAGGCGTCCATATTTTTAATATTGGGGTAAACCGCCGGAATGTCAAGCCATTTCGGCAAAAAGGGGGGAGAAAAAATTAGGAATGAGGAATTAGGAATGAGGAATAAGTGAAGAGCGAAAAGTGTTTTCTTCCTCTCTTCACTTTTCCCTTTTAACTTTTCACTGCTTCAAACCCCTGTTCCAGATCGGCGATAATGTCGTCTATGTGTTCTGTCCCGATGGAAAGCCGGATCGTGTTGGGCTTTATCCCCTGTTCCAGAAGCTCGTTGCCGGTAAGCTGGGAGTGCGTCGTGCTTGCCGGATGGATCACAAGGGACTTTGAGTCCGCGACATTGGCAAGCAGCGAAAACATCTCCAGGTTGTCGATAAATTTTTGCGCCTCCTGCGCTCCTCCCTTTACCTCAAAGGTGAATATCGAGCCGCCCCCGTTCGGATAATACTTCTTGTACAGGGCGTGATCGGAATGGTTCGGCAGGGAAGGGTGGTTCACGGATTCTGCCTTGGGGTGCTTTTTCAGATAGTCTACAACTTTGAGCGCGTTCTGCACGTGGCGTTCTACCCGCAGGGAAAGCGTTTCAAGCCCTTGCAGGAAAAGGAATGAATGGAAGGGGCTTATTGTCGCGCCGGTGTCCCGCATCAGCGTAACCCGGATTTTTATGATGTACGCGAGATTCCCGGCGGCTTCGGTAAGCACTACTCCGTGATAGCTGGGATTCGGTTTGGACAGGCCGGGGAATTTGTCGCTTGCCGCCCATTTGAATTTTCCCGAATCTATTATCACGCCGCCGAGGGCCGTCCCGTGACCTCCGATGAATTTTGTGGCGGAATGTACGACCACGTCCGCGCCGTGCTCGATGGGGCGGAACAGGCAGGGCGGCGAAAAGGTATTGTCAACAATAAGCGGGATGCCGTTATTGTGGGCTATTAGTGCCAGCGCGTCCATGTCAACAATCGTTGAATGGGGGTTCCCCATTGACTCGACAAAAATGGCGCGGGTGTCTTTGTTAACGGCTTTTTCAAAATTTTTCGGATCGCCGCCGTCTACAAATGTCGTTGATATGCCGGAGTCGGGCAGGGTGTGGGCGAAAAGGTTGTATGTCCCGCCGTAAATCCTTTTGTCGGACACTATGTTCTGCCCCGCCGTGGCGATATTCTGTATGGCGTATGTTACAGCCGCCGCGCCGGACGCCGTGGCAAGCGCGGCAGCCCCCCCCTCAAGGGCGGCTATGCGCTGTTCAAACACGTCGGACGTGGGGTTCATAAGGCGCGTGTAAATGTTGCCGCTTTCTGTCAGGGCGAACCTTCCCGCCGCCTGGGCGCAGTCCTTGAAAACGTATGACGTTGTCGCGTATATCGGAACCGCCCTCGCGTCGGTAGCCGGGTCCGGTTTTTCCTGCCCCGCGTGGAGCTGCAATGTTTCAAACCTGTAATTTTTCATTTTTATCTCCTCATTAGAAAAATAGTAATCATATATGATTACTATGTATATAGTTCCATATAAATTTCAGTTTGTCAAGCGTTTGAAGAGAATAACCACGAACCACACGAACCACACGAACCTTTACTCAGATATTGCCGGAAAACCTTCATGCTCTTTCTTATTTTATGGAATTTGAAGGTTAAAAATAGTTTTCTAACAGCAAGTTCGTGTTGGTTTGTGTGGTTCGTGGTAAAAATTCAGAGGTCTTCATTCCTCCGTGTAACTCCGTGTCCTCCGTGGTTTTTATTCTTCCTTATTTTTATCTAGGACGCTGTCATTAATGCGATGCCGGGTTTATGTTTGTTTTGCATAGATTCGCAATCCAAAGGTCTGTTTACCATCGTTTGAAGAACGAATACGAAGTATATTCTTTACGGTTTGTTCTACAAAACTCGTTTTGGGCATGGAAGGCCTAAATTCCTGCCGCTCTTCGGTAAGTATATAATTTTGCTGGATTGCATCAATGAAGCCTTTCGAAAAAAAACTATGAACTTCAAACAAATAAAGATATTCATATTCTGAAATATCTTCTTCTGACAACAATATTGGCTGCATATATTGACCATTACCAATGAATTGTAGAACTGTAGATCGCCCTGATGCGGCGACATTGGCAGGAATATTAAATCCTCGTTTGTCAAAATAATATTCCATCCATGCTGAACCGCCGCTGCATATTATAAGAGAATCCTCTGAAAGTGTATGTTCGTCTTTTGACAGATATTCAGCGACTTCTCTATATGGCTCTCTTGTGGAACTCCTATTTGAATACGCTCTCTGATAATTCAGGAAAAAAGCAAAGCAAAACAGCGCGATTACCATACAGCATAGAAGTTTCTTTTTGTTTGCCGCTGCAAAAAACGAATGTTGTAAAGCGTAAAATGTTTCTAAAAATCCATACGCGGTAATCAGGAAAACATGGGGCATTATGACAAAGAAATATCTTTGTACATAAAACGAACCGCTTTGGTTAATAAATCTGCTATAAATGTATACAGGCAGTATAGTCCATAATATACCGATACCTATAAATAACCATATTCTTGATACACTGGGAGTTTCTTTTCCATTTTTCCGAATATTTCTTAACAGAATGAGAATAAAACCAATCCCAAACAGCAAACAGTATAACCATGTTCCGCTCAACAACCAGGAGACTGTTATTATCGGTTCAATAACGCTTGGAATCCTGCTCCAGTAACTGGACAAATCCTTTACATGATGAAATATCATCATTAAAAACCAGGGTAAAAACAGCATTCCCGCAAGAATATAGGCAAAGATACATTTGAGAGATATTTTTTTACGAAAATAGAGGTATAAATCGGCAAACGCATAAAAAAGGGCCAGTATCGAGCCAAACCAATGGCAGTACAAAAGCAGTACCAGCGAAACGCCGTACAGAAGTATATTTTTATTTGTTTCTGTTTTGAGCCGTTTGATATACATGAGCAGAACCAGGGACGAAAAACAAAACGTTATTGAATATGGCCGTAATTCCCATCCTCCATATATGATCAGCGTTGCGGAACTGACGGCGATACATACCGCAAAAAATCCTATATCTATGCCGCCGATTATTTTTCCTGCTTTTCCCATTATGACAATACCTGCGATTACAAATAATATGGAAGGAATAAGCAAAAAGGTTTCACCGTAGGGCAGCAGTTCATACAGCGGCTTTATAATTATGTAGAACAACGGCAGATTATACCCCTGCTCCAATAAAACCTGAAACATAGGCGTAAAAAGCCTGCCGTTAAAAATTGCTTTTCCGCTGATGATGCCTATTGTCCAATCCAATTCGTCAAGCCAGAAAGATTGCCTGGAGGCAAAGGCAAGCATAAAACCTGTCATGCAGACCAGAGCGCTAATCGCCGCTATAGTATACATACGCTCTTTTCTATCAACCATGATGAAGCTCCTTTTTATACAAATTAAAATTTCTCAACAGCGGATTCTTATCAAGAATGATGTAATCCATTCCCGCGTTTTCCGCGCATTTTCCGTCTTTCTCGTAACGGTCGCCGATAAACAGGCTGTTTCCAGCCGCTTCTCCGGTTATGTGCAGAATATTATTCAGCCCCTGCGCGTCAGGCTTGAGGCATTGAATACAGGCATCGGCGGCGCAGAAAAAATAATCCGTTGTCAAACCGGACAATGCCGTAATCTTTTTCCGCACGGGATAATCCGAATATACAACTATCTTTGCGCCCTGTTCCCGCAATCGCCGGACAAGGGATATGAGCTTCCTGTCCCGAAACAGCGCGATGTACCGCAAAGGTTTTTCCTGCATCCAATGCAAAACAACAGGGGTTTCTTTTTCTAAAATACCTTTTTCATACTTTTTCCTATATCTCCTGATCATGAACAATTCCGCGATTCGGCGTATATGAAAACTATAATACAACGCCAGTTCAATACACATGCAAATCCGCAGCGGGAACTGATAATACAAAGTGCCGTCCATATCAAGTATGATGAGCCGGTACTCCCCTAATTTTTTTTGCAATTGTTTTTTCATTCCTTAAATACCAAGAAAAGACGTTTCCTGGAACAATTGCAGGAAAGGCAGATTGAAAAACACCAATGCGACAAGCAGAATGACAAAAAATAGCACGTACAGCAACAGCCCCTTTTCCCTGAAAAGTTTCTCCGGTTTTTGCGCGGAGGAATCCGGTTTATAGCACATATTCAGATATACGCAAAATAACCCGCATAAAAGGGGAATCGCCAGCAGCAATTCTATCCGGTATTTGATCATGAAGATTCCGCAGAAAAACACCGAAAGCATGGCGTAGAAGAACGCGGATAACAGCAGCGATTTCTCGCTGTAATATTTGAATGATTTCCGGTACAAGGCGGCCCTGGTAAGGGAATACATGCCTTCAGCCGATGTTGCGGTTAAAATCGCCGGCGCTTTGGGGGTTTCGGTAGAATACCTGGTAACCGGCGAAGACATTCGGGAAAGGAAACTGTTCATGGAGCCGGAAATTCGCGCTTTGGTTCAAAATTTCAAGCGGCTTGACGCGGATGACCGTAAAATGATTCTGGCCATTATGCAGCTATACAAAGACCGGCATACTTGAATACTGTAGAAAATCTGGGTATTATACGAAATGTAACCATGAACGACTACAAAGAACCCTGGAAAAAAATAATAGCCGACGCGCTTAACACTCTGCTTACAGAGGCGGGAGCGGAGCCTGTCACAGCCGAGCAGGTAATCGCCGAAATACCCCCCAGCCCTGAAATGGGCGACATCGGCTTTCCCATGTTCGGTTTTGCCAAAATACTCCGCAAGGGGCCTCCGCAAATCGCCGCTATGGTCTGCGAGCGTCTTGCATCTTCCCCTCCGTGTAACTCCGTGACCTCCGTGGTTAATTCTTCTTTCAAAGCTGTCGGCCCGTATGTGAACGTGCGCCTCGACCGGGGCGCTGTCGCAAAGGCTGTTCTTGCTGACGTGCTTGCCGCCGATGATAGCTTTGCGTTCGGCAGGCCGGGCACTCTGGCGGGTAAAAAAATCATGGTGGAATTTTCAAGCCCCAACACCAACAAGCCCCTGCATCTGGGACACCTGCGGAACGACGTGTTAGGCGAAAGCGTGTCGCGCATCCTTGCCGCTTGCGGCGCGGATCTGAAAAAAGTCTGCATCATCAACGACAGGGGCATACACATCTGCAAGTCGATGCTTGCCTACATGGATCAGGGGCAAGGCAAAACGCCCGAATCGGAAAATGTGAAGAGCGATCACTTTGTCGGCGACTGGTATGTGTGTTTTAACACGATCCTTAAAAAAGAAACCGAAGACCTGATTAAGGAAAAAGGACTTAAAAAAGAGGAAGCCGAGGCGCAAGCGCCTTCCCTGGCCAGGGCACAGGAACTTCTGCGAAAATGGGAAGCGGGCGACCCTGAAACAACAGCCCTGTGGAAGCGTATGAATTCCTGGGCCATCGAGGGCATGAAGGAAACCTATAAACGCACCGGCGTTTCCTTTGACAAATATTATTTTGAGAGCGATACCTGGCAGTTGGGCAAGGAAGAAGTGCTGAAAGGGCTGGAGCGAGGGCTTTTTTACCGCGAGCCGGACGGCGCGGTCGCAGTTGACCTGAGCGCGGAAAACCTTGACAAGAAGATACTCCTGCGCAGCGACGGCACTTCTATCTATATTACCCAGGATTTCGGGACGGCGATCAACCGTCACAAAGACTGGCCTTTTGACCGGCTGATTTATGTTGTCGGCTCCGAACAGCAGTACCATTTCAAGGTGCTGTTCACCCTGCTTGATAAAATGGGGTATTCTTGGGCGAAAAACCTCTACCACCTCTCCTACGGCATGGTGAAGCTCCCCGAAGGAAAGATGAAAAGCAGGGAGGGAACGGTGGTCGATGCCGACGATCTGATAGACAGCCTGCGCGACATGGCCCTTGCAGAGATTAAGGAAAAAGAACGCGAGGAAAAAGTCGGCGACCCTGCCGAGACTGCCGAGAAAATCGCCCTTGGCGCCCTGCACTATTACCTCCTGCAAAGCGGCCCCTCAAAGGATATGATGTTCGACCCCAAAGAGTCGCTTTCGTTTAACGGCAACACCGGACCGTATTTGCAGTACATGGGGGCGAGGATTTCGTCATTGCAAATGAGGAATGAGGAATTAGGAATGAGGAATAATGGAAGAGGGAACGATTCTTTTGCCTTGCTTGTTTCTGATCCTGAGTGGGAACTGGTGAAAACGCTGGCGGCTTATCCGCAGGCTGTCGGCGATGCCGCCGCTTCCCTCGATCCTTCACGGCTGGCGGCTTACCTCTACGAGCTTTCCAAATGTTTCAGCCGGTTTTACCACGACTGCCCGATTCTGAACACTGAAAACAGCGAATTGTCCGCTGCCAGATTGGGCCTTTCACAGGCTGTGCTAAGAGTCCTGAAAGACGCCCTTAACCTGATTTGCGTGCCGTTTCTGGAGGCAATGTAAAACAAAAGAGCAAAAAACAGGTAGCAAATAGCAAAGGAAGAAGCGAAGAGGAACTTTCTTAACTTTACTCTTTGCTCCTTGCTATTTGCTCTTTTAATGGTTATAATTCTTCATGAATAAAAAGAAAAATTTTATCATAATTCCGTTCATCTTTTCTTTTTTAATAGTACTTGCGGTTTCTTTATACGCCAATTCGCTTATCACTTTTTCCATGCATACAATGGAATACAACCTGGAGCATCGTTTAATTGCCGAAAGCAAAAGGCTTGCCAGCATGGTCAGCGCCGAGGAATTGGACAACTACCAAACCGTAGACGATATGGAACTGCCTGAATACCAGGCCCTGCACCACAGGATGCTTGATTTCTCCCAGGAAGCCGATGTACTCTACGCCTATTTTATCCGCCTCACGGATTCGGGATTGCAGTATATAGTGGACAATGATTTTAACGAGGAAACGAGGGTAGGTTTGGATACCCCGCCCTTTGATCCGCGCACTGTGCCATGGATAGTGGCCGCGCAGAAAGGGCAGGCTGGCAGTTCCGGTCTGGGCAATTACAATATAGGCTGGGAAGGTCTGCTGTCCGCTTACGCGCCCGTTTTTGATAAAGACAAAAACGTAATTGCCATCGCGGGGGTGGACATTGAGGACACGTCAATAGTGCGGGCATGGCGGCTGGTATCTATTCTTACCGTAGTGCAGTTCATAACCGTAGTCGCCATTTTTGTAAGCGGTATTATCTATCTTATTTATTTATACCGCCAGTTGGAAATAGCGCGGGAGGCCAGTTCAGCCAAAAGCGATTTTCTGGCAAAGATGAGCCACGAAATCCGCACCCCCATGAACGCCATTACCGGCATGGCGGAGCTTGCCCTGCGCGAGGATATGCCGCAGATCGTCCATGATCATATCCTTACAATTAAACAGGCGGGGAATAATCTTGTCTCGATAATAAACGATATTCTTGATTTCTCAAAGATCGAAGCGGGCAAACTGGAAATCATCCCCGCAAACTATCTGTTCCCGTCCCTGATCAACGACACGGTGAACATTATCCGTATGCGGCTAATGGAAAAGCCGATACGGTTTTTTACCAATATCGACGGGAGTATTCCCAACAGCCTTATCGGCGATGAAACCCGGCTGCGGCAGATTCTCATTAACCTCCTGTCCAATTCGGTAAAATACTCGGAAAAGGGATTCATCGGTTTAACCGTTACCGCCGACAAAAGGGACGGTAAACATATCTGGCTGAAGATAGCCGTGTCCGACAGCGGAAAAGGGATAAAACCGGAGGATCAGACAAAACTCTTTGACGAATTTGTCCAGGTAGATATGAAGAAGAACCAGAATGTTGAAGGGACGGGGCTGGGGCTTTCCATTACCAAACTGCTCTGTATAAGTATGGGCGGGGATATAAGCGTGGAAAGCGAATACGGCAAGGGCAGCGTATTCACGGCAGTTATCCCGCAGGGCATAGAAAAGGATACGCCCTTCGCCGCAGTAGAGGAGCCTGAAAAAAAGAAGGTGCTTGTTTATGAAGGCAGACTCAATTACGCCAAATCGGTATGCTGGACTCTGGAAAATTTGAAGGTTCCTTATGCCCTGGTGACAAACCATGATGATTTCGCCTCGGCGCTGTACCGTGAAGAATGGTTCTATGTGTTTTCCGGCTACGGTCTTTATAAGAAAATCGAACCGCTTATGGGCCGCGACGCCGGGGCTTTCAGCGGAGGCAAAAAGCCCTCCCTTGCCTTGATGTCAGAATGGGGAACCGAAGCCCGCATACCCGGCGTGCGGTTTGTATCAATACCCGCGCAGTCCCTGTCCATTGCCAACGTGCTGAACCGCAGGGCGGACAGCAAGGGGTATATCAAAAGTTCCGGTACAATCCAGTTCAGATTCCCCGGCGCGCGGATTCTTGTGGTGGACGACATTGCGACTAACCTCAAAGTAGTCGAGGGCCTTCTTGCCCCCTACCGGGCGGCGGTGGACACATGCCTTAACGGTTTAAAGGCAATAGAAATGGTAAAAAATTCCGTTTTGGAAAACCGCGAGTACGACATTGTATTCATGGATCACATGATGCCGGAAATGGACGGGATTGAAACTACGGCGGTTATCCGTCTGTGGGAAAAAGAATTAGGAATGAGGAATGAGGAAGCGCCAACGAAGTTGGCGTCAGGAATAAAGAATAAGCAAATTCCCATTATTGCGCTGACAGCTAACGCCGTTGTGGGGATGCGGGAAATATTTATTGAAAACGGTTTCAATGATTTTATTTCCAAACCCATAGACGTTTCCAAACTGGATGAAACGCTTAACCGCTGGATACCGAAAGAGAAAAGAGCAATGAGCAATGAGCAATTAGCAAAGGAGCAATTGCCGGACAAAAACCCCTATTCCTCATTCCTCACTCCTCATTCCTCATTATTATCCATTCCGGGTGTTGATACGGCAAAGGGTATTGCCCTGACGGGCGGTACTGTGGACGCTTATACGCAGGTGCTGCCGCTGTTTTGCAAAGACGCAAAGGACAGGCTGCCGCTTTTACAAAAAGAGCCTGATGCGGATACCATGAAGGCGTTTGTTACCCATGTTCACGCCCTGAAAAGCGCGTCGGCTTCCATCGGCTCCCAGACTGTATCGTCCCGGGCGGAGGGGCTTGAAGCCGCAGGCAAGGCGGGGGACGCGGCCTTTATCCGCGAAAACCTGCCCCGCTTTGTAGAACAACTGACGGAACTGGTACGCAATATAGAGGAAGCCCTGAAAACCAAAAAGCCGGAAAACCAGGAGCCTCTTGCCCCGTATTCCTCATTCCTCATTCCTAATTCCTCATTGTTTAAAGATCTCGCCGAAGCGCTGAAATCCCAAAAAGTCTCCGAAATTAAACGCATACTGAATATACTCGAACAGCAGACGCAAGATTCAAGACTCAAAGAAATTCTCGAAAAAGTTTCCGATCAGGTGTTTATGACGGAATTCGACGGCGCCCTTAAAATTATTGAAGAGGTACTGCGAACATGATAACGAACCCTATAAGGTTATTAAAAAAATTCGTAAACAAGACCTTCTTTGTTTTTTCCTGCATCCTTTTTATTGTTATTGCTTTGTCCGCTATTGTGGTATATTCAATTTCGGCGCGTCAAATCAACCTTTCCTATATACAACAGCAGCTTTCCATAGCGTCTGAAACGATGCGCCTGCATTTGGCAACCACGGTAAACAGCGAACTGGCCCTTGTGTTGAAAATGGCGGACACTCCGGATATCAGGGAGTTCTTTATGAATCCGTCCGATCCTGTTCTTAGAGCCAGGGCGGATACCGAAATTGCCCTGTTTAAGGAACATTTTGAAAATAAAGTTGTTTTCTGGGTCAGTGATGCTGATAAAGTTTTTTATTCGACAGGAAATGAGCCGTACACTATCAATCCTGACGAGCCTGCGTCTTATTGGTACAATTTAACGCTTTACAAAACTGAAAAATTTAATTTTAATATTAATTATAATCCTGCTTTGGATCAAATTAACCTCTGGGTCAATGTTCCGGTGTTTACTGCGGACGAGCTTAAAAAGCCCCTAGGGATGCTCGGCATAGGCATAAATCTTACGGAATTTTCAAATTTTGTAGCTTCCAGCTACCGTGATTTCGATGAAAATATCACGCCGTATATATTCAACAAATACAGGGAAATTACATGGGCGGCGGATTATGAACTTGTTGAAAGAAAAGTCCGCATTGACGGGCTGCTTGGCGAAATTGGAAAAGAATTGATCAGTGTCGCGCGTGATCTTTCCGACGGGGAAAGCCGGAGCTTTATCCATGATAAAAAAGTGTATCTGGTAACTTCCATACCGGCGATTGACTGGTATCTGGCGGTAAGTTATCCTATGCCTGGTTTTTTCGCGCTTAACCGCGCCATGAATACCGTATTTTTCAGTATGCTGTTTCTTATATTTTTCCTGTTAATTGTTATTAATCTTTTCATCGCCCGTCTGGAAAACGCGATGGCGGAACATAACCTGCAGCTTCTTGAGGCAAACCGGAAGGCGGAAGCAGCTTCGCACGCCAAAAGCGATTTTCTCGCGAAGATGAGCCACGAAATCCGCACCCCCATGAACGCGATTACCGGCATGGCGGAACTGCTGCTGAGGGAAGAAATCTCCGGCGATGCTCTCGGTTACGCGCAGGACATTAAACAGGCGGGGAATAATCTTGTCTCGATAATAAACGATATTCTGGACTTTTCAAAAATTGAGGCGGGCAAACTGGAAATCATCCCCATTAACTACCTGTTTTCATCCCTGATCAACGACACGGTGAACATTATCCGTATGCGGTTAATGGAAAAGCCGATACGGTTTTCTACCAACATCGACGGGAGTATTCCCAACAGCCTTATCGGTGATGAAACCCGGCTGCGGCAGATTCTCCTTAACCTCCTGTCCAACGCGGTAAAATACTCTGAGAAAGGCCATGTCGGTTTGGACATTACCACGGAAAAGCGGGATGATAAAAAGATATGGCTAAGGATAGCCGTGTCCGATACCGGGAAAGGGATAAAACCGGAGGACAGGGCAAAACTCTTCGATGAATTTGTAAAGGTGGATACAAAGAAAAACCAGGGTATAGAAGGAACGGGGCTGGGCCTGGCGATTACCAAAAACCTCTGTATAAGTATGGGCGGGGATATAAGTGTGGAAAGCGAATACGGCAAGGGCAGCGTATTCACGGCAGTTATCCCGCAGGGCATAGAAAAGGATACGCCCTTCGCCGCAGTAGAGGAGCCTGAAAAAAAGAAAGTGCTGGTTTATGAAGGCAGAATGAACTACGCCAAATCGGTATGCTGGACTCTGGAAAATTTGAAAGTTCCTTATGTCATGGTGACAAACCATGATGATTTCGCCTCGGCGCTGTATAGGGAAGAATGGTTTTTTGTGTTTTCCAGTTACGGCCTTTATGAAAAGATCGAACCGCTTATGGGCCGCGGCGACGAGGCTTTCAGCGGGGGGAAAAAGCCGCCCCTTGCCCTGATGATAGAATGGGGAACCGAGGCCTACATATCCGGCGCGCGTTTTATATCAATACCCGCCCAGTCCCTGTCCATTGCCAACGTGCTGAACGGCAGGGCGGACAACAAGGGTTATGTCAAAAGTTCCGGTATAATCCGTTTTACTTTTCCCGGCGCGCGGATTCTTGTGGTGGACGACATTGCGACTAACCTCAAGGTAGTCGAGGGCCTTCTTGCCCCCTACCGCGTGGCAGTGGACACCTGCCTGAACGGCCTGCAGGCCATAGAACTGGTAAAACGCGGCGAATATGATATTGTGTTTATGGATCACATGATGCCGGAAATGGACGGGATTGAAGCGACGGCAGCAATAAGAGAATTAGAAATTAGGAATGAGGAATTAGGAATCAGAAAAAAGCAAGTTCCCATTATTGCGCTGACAGCTAACGCTGTTGTGGGAATGAGGGAAATGTTTATTAAAAACGGCTTTAATGATTTTCTTTCCAAACCCATAGACGTTTCCAAACTGGACGAGATGCTTGAGCGCTGGATACCGAAAGAGAAGAGGGCAATTAACAATGAACAATTAACAATTAACAACGGGCAATTGCCGGATAAGGAACCTTATTCCTCATTCCTCACTCCTAATTCCTCATTATCATTTTCCTCATTATCATTGTCCGTTGATACGGCAAAGGGTATTGCCATGACGGGCGGTACTGTGGACGCTTATACGCAGGTGTTGTCGCTGTTTTGCAAAGACGCGCAGGACAGGTTGCCGCTTTTACAAAAAGAGCCTGATGCGGATACCATGAAGACGTTTGTTACCCATGTTCACGCCCTGAAAAGCGCGTCGGCTTCCATCGGCGCCCAGATTATATCGTCACAGGCGGCGGGGCTTGAAACTGCGGGTAAGGCGGGGGACACGGCCTTTATCCGCGAAAACCTGCCCCGCTTTGTAGAACAGTTGAAGGAACTGGTAAAGAATATTCGTGACGCATTGGAAAACAAAGAGCCGGAAAAACAAGAGCCTCTTGACCCTCATTCCTCATTCCTAATTCCTAATTCCTCATTGTTTAAAGATCTCGCCGAGGCTCTGAAATCCCAAAAAATTTCCGATATTAAACGTATACTGAATACGCTCGATCAGCAGGCGCAGGAGCCGAAACTTAAGGAAATACTTGAGCAAATTTCCGACCAGGTGCTTATGACGGAATTCGACAGCGCCTTGCAAATAGTCGAGGAATTAATCAACGTTAAAGATTAAGGAGCAAATATGGAAAGTGACAAGAAACTTGTCATACTTGTAGACGATAACCTCGCCAATCTTAAAATTGGCAATAATTTTTTGGAAGAAAAATATACCGTCGCCACCGCGCCGTCTGCGGCAAAAATGTTTAATCTTTTAAAAAACAATACCCCCGCGATAATTCTTCTTGACATTGAAATGCCGGAAATGAACGGCTATGAGGCGATTAAACTGCTCAAGTCAAACCCGGAAACAAAAGATATTCCGGTGATCTTTCTTACCGCGAAAAACGAATCCGAGGACGAACTGGAAGGGCTTTCCCTGGGCGCGATTGACTATATTACAAAGCCGTTCAATCCTGCCCTGCTTCTCAAACGTATTGAGGTGCATCTGCTTGTGGAAGGCCAGCGGGAAGAATTGCAGTACTTCAATGAAAATTTGCAAAAAATGGTGGAAGAAAAAACGCAAAGCATTCTTGAAATGCAGAACGCCCTCCTGAAAACAATGGCGGAACTGGTAGAATGCCGTGACGACATTACTGGCGGCCACATAGAGCGGACGCAGCGGGGGATAAAAATCCTGCTGGAAGAGCTTGAAAAGAGCGGTGTTTACAGTGAGGAAACAAAAGGCTGGGACATTGACCTTTTGCTCCAGTCCAGCCAGCTTCATGACGTAGGCAAAATATCCATTAGCGATAATATACTCAAGAAGCCCGGAAGTCTCACATCTGATGAATTTAATGAAATGAAAAAGCACGCGAGTTTTGGCGAGCAGATAATCGAAAAGATTGAGACTCTGACAAAGGAAAGCGATTTTTTAAACTACGCGAAAATCTTTGCCGCAAGCCATCACGAAAGGTGGGACGGCTCAGGTTATCCTCGGGGGCTTAAGGGAAACGAGATACCGCTGTTTGGCCGCATAATGGCCATTGCCGACGTGTACGACGCGCTTACGTCCGTGCGCCCCTACAAAAAAGCCTTCCCCCACGAGGAAGCCGTGCGTATTATCACCGAAAACAGCGGGACCCAGTTTGATCCTGCGCTGGTAGAGGTATTTGTTAAAAACGCGGGGCGGTTTATGGCTGATTCTGACTGAGATCCCGGATGAACGTGTTACCCATTACATTTTCTGAATCTTGATGGTAAATACGGGTGAGCCGCCGTTAACATTGAGCCATATAGGTTTTTTACTTGGAGGGACATATTGGAATTGAAAAATATATTTTGGATCACAGCATTGTTCGTTATATTTTTCCTTGAAAGTACCCCAGTTAAAGGTGTTGCATAAATAATTAGTTGTATAGTAGATAACATAACATTGGATAACATTGCCTGTAATGCCAAGCCATTCTGCCGTTCTTTTTACCTCTGCGACTATTTTTTGAGTAATTTTTTCATTTTCTTTGGAATATCGGGCAAATGCGACCATATATACAGGGGCTTCTTTTGGTTCATTTTCAGAGTGTTCGTGTTCCGATTTTTCTATATAAAAGAAAACATACTCCGTATTATTTGATTCGCAGATTTTCTTTTCTGCCTGAGAATCGGATAAATCGCCGCAATAATTTTGCGGCTGGCCTTTCAAATTTTGGCAGACAAATAATCGTATTGAAACCGGATTGGGTGTATTCGCGCGGATTGCCTTAAGATGGGCAATTTTTTCATCATCTATTAAGTCATATTTTTCAGGAAAAGAATCCTCTGCGGTGCAGTCTTCTGTTTTTGCCGCCCGCAAATGTATATAAGATGGGCATAAATTCATTATTTGTTCCGTGCCATAATTTCGGCAAGAGCGTCGTCAATGGTGTTTGCTTCATCAAAAATAGTTTGTGATATATCATTGATCCTTTCCGCGCTTATATAGGTTTCATCTCCTGAAACCATTGGTCTAACTATTCTGTCATCATCAATAGAGTACGCAGAAACCTCGCCTTTATTGAAATAATAAGGAGAAGCAAACGATCCCTTTTTAGATTCGCCCAGTTCATCCAATTTCATTTTTAATCTGCCCCTGTTCATCATTGTACTCACTATATTCAGAACATAGGGGCTGTGTGTAGTAATAAAAAAACGGGTAAATCTGTTTCTTTCCTCACTGAATAGTCTAAATGTTTCAACAATAAATTCAATTGTATTTTTTTGATCCTCCGGAAATAAATGAGCTTCCGGTTCTTCAATAAAAATAGATGTACTGTCAGTGAAATTATATGGGGGATAACACTTCATATAATTAAAGTATAACAGTAAATACAATAATTCCTGCTGTCCGCTTGATAAGTATCGCGGTTGAATCTCATAATCATTTGGCAAGGTAATTATCAGTCCCTGTTTTTCTTCATATCTTATGTGTTTTATATGCAGGATTTTATTTACATCTTCACCGGAAAGCGCTTCCTCAAAACGCGCAAGCCTTTTACAGGTCTTAATAAAGCGAACAATAAACGGATCTAGAAAATCAGTATTGTCGGTAATTGCTGCAATTGCTCTTGCGGCAGGAATAAACATTGTTCCGAGAGGGAAAGTATCTTTGAATTCTTTAGATATAGATTTATAAATCCGGTTACTTGCTATGATTCCTTTATCAAGGGAAGTATCTTTAGTGCCGAAAAAATTTTGCCATTGTTCAAGATGTTCGTCAAGATACTTGCTTGACCACACCAGATCATTCTTTTCTTTACTCCACTCTGCCTGTAAATCAAAAACACCTCCATTGCAGGAATATCTGTATCTTATTTCAGTTTTGTGGAAATCAAAATCTCCAGCATGAAATATCTCATTAAATTCCCATGCTATTTTATCAAAGAAAACAGGCCTTCTTAAATCATCTTTAGTTATACTTTGATAAAAAACCAATGAATGTAAAATATTTTCCAAAAACCATAGAAGTTTAACACAAACGCTCTTTCCCGATCCCATGCCGCCGGTTAAAATATTGAATTCCTTAATTTCCCATTTAAATTCCTCTACAGTAAAGAATTTTTTTATATAAAGTTCTTCGGATACTCTCATACACTTCATTTATCGGTAAAACAAAGGATTAATTTATACCCCCTCAAAAACAGCCCGCCCCTCGCCGCAATCCTCTTTATTCCTAATTCCTCATTCCTCATTCCTCATTCCTAATTATTAATCCCCCCACCCCTAGCGTTACCTCTTGACAGCACGCTATATATGAGGTACTATTTTTTTGACGGATGTACGCTATATATGGGGCACTATATATAGGGTAGGCTGTCAAAGGTAGCACAATATGCGATGCCCTCATTGCGGCAGTATTGATGACAAGGTTGTAGAATCAAGAACTCTTGCCAATGGGGAAGCGATACGCCGACGCAGGGAGTGCGAACGATGCGGGTACCGGTTTACAAGTTACGAACGGACGGAAGACAGCCAGTTCATGGTGGTTAAAAAAGACGGAAAAAGAGAGCCGTTCGAGCGCGACAAGATAGAAAGGGGCATTAAACACGCGCTGCAAAAACGGCCCGTAACCCAATTGCAGATTGAAAGCCTGGTTAATGAAATCGAAGACGAAACGGCGATTGCCAGCAAGGACAGCAGGGAGATCGCTTCCAGGGTTATCGGGGATCTGATACTTGAACGGCTCGGCAAAATTGATAAAGTCGCGTATATCCGTTTCGCTTCCGTGTACCGCCATTTTGAGAATCTGGACGAATTCATTCACGAAATAAATAATCTGGGAGGGGGTACATAAGCTCCTTGAGCACACCCAGGCCTGGGTGAGGGTTCGCGTATGCAAAAGCGCAAAGCGGGAACAGGCCGGGTTTCAGTCCATCGGGCCGCGCGGGTTATGGGGAAATTCCCTCGTATCCCTGCGCGGCCTTTTTTTGTATAATACAGGCATGACAGCCGAAGAGAAGGCCAGCGTTGCCTGTTTTATTGACGTAGCCTCGGACATGGTGAGGGGAGGGTATTTTCGGGGGGAGAGGGAGTACAATTTCTCCGATGAGCCGGATGCCGTAGGCAGTTTTGACAGCCTTGACGAAATAGCCGCCGCATTAAAAAACTGCAAAGCCTGCCGTTTATGCGAAACAAGGAAAAATGCCGTTCCGGGAGAAGGCGCTCAGTCTCCTCTGGTTATGGTAATCGGCGAAGCTCCGGGCGCCGAGGAAGACGCCAGCGGGCGGCCTTTTGTGGGCAAGGCCGGCCAGCTTCTCGATAAAATGCTTGGATCAATCAATTTGTCCAGGGAGACTAACTGCTTTATTGCGAATATTGTTAAATGCCGCCCGCCGGAGAACCGCGACCCTCAGCCTGATGAAATCGCCGCCTGCGCCGGTTTCCTTGAATCGCAGATACAAACCCTCAACCCCCGCTTTATACTCTGTGTCGGAAGATTGTCTTCGCAGGCCCTGCTCAACAGTACGGAGCCGATTGGGAAGCTCCGGGGGAGATTCATGGATTGTAAAATTGCGGGCATGACAATACCGCTTATCGCCACCTATCATCCCAGCGCCCTTCTGCGTAACGAAGACTACAAGCGCCCGGCCTGGGACGACCTGAAAATGCTCCGCGCCGCGCTCGGGTCATCTGAAAGCGGGGCTACATAATGGCCGGGCAGTGGTTTGACCTGGCTTTCGATATTCCGGCAAACCAGGCTTTTACCTACCGCGCTGATGAAAAAGGCGCGGCGGCTGTGGGGAAACGGGCGCTTGCCCCGTTCGGCAAAAGGGGCAGGGACAGTCTTGGCTACATAATCGCCGAACGCGAAACGCCCCCGCAGGGCATTGAGGAATCCGCGATAAAGCCGATCCGCAGAGTGGCTGACGCGGAACCCGTTTTCGATGAGCGCGACATAGAGCTTGCCCGCTGGATTGCCGCGTATTACCTGTGCGGCATAGGCCAGGCCATTGCGGTGATGATCCCCTCGGGCCGGCGCATGGTATCCGTTTCCTCCCTAGGTGCTGACAACGACGAGCTTTCCGATGCCGCCCTGGAACTGTCGGAGGAGCAAAAAACGGCGTTAGACGCAATAATAGGGAGTAGGGACAAAGAGCAAAGAGCAAATAGCAGTGAGCAAAGCAAGAGCATTGTCCGTCCGCTGAACGCATCGGCAGTAAGTTCGCTTGCTAACAACAATCTTAATATTCCTCATTCCTCATTCCTCATTCCTCATTCTTCTCCTCCCCTTCCTGAACTGTTCTATTTATACGGCATCACCGGCTCGGGGAAGACAGAGGTGTTTCTCCGCGCTGCGGAACATACGCTGAAAGAGGGCAAGTCGGTAATCTACCTGGTGCCGGAAATCGCCCTGACGCGCCAGACTGCCGATCTGATAGGCAGGCGTTTCGGCTCCTCTGCGGCGACGCTCCATTCGGGGATGAGCCCGAGCGCGAGGCTTACGGAATGGGCGCGTATACGGCGGGGCGAAGCTCCTGTTGTGGTCGGGCCGAGAAGCGCGGTGTTCGCGCCGGTTCCGAATCTGGGGCTGGTCATCATTGACGAGGAGCATGACGGATCGTATAAATCCGGCAATACCCCCCGCTACCATGCGCGGCAGACCGCGATACGCCGCTGCACTGTTGAAGGGGCGAAACTCGTGATGGGTTCGGCGACGCCTTCGGCTGAGGCGTGGAAACTCATGGCAGAAGGGAAAATCAAAAGGCTGGACCTTTCGCTGCGCCTTGCAGGAGGAAGCCTGCCTGAAATAAAACCGGTAAGCCTGGACAAAACAGACGGCTGCCTGACCAAAGAACTGAAAGAAGAGATCCGCCTGACGGCGCAGATGGGGCGGCAGACGATCCTTTTCCTGAACCGCCGGGGCTTCGCCTATTTCTACCATTGCCCGTTCTGCGGTTATGAGCAAAAGTGCAAACGCTGTTCGGTGTCGCTTACCTGGCATAAGAGCAGGAACAGGGCGTTGTGCCATTACTGCGGCTATTCTGAATCGCCCCCTGGCGCATGCCCGAATTGCGGCTCCCTGGAAGCGGGCTACAGGGGCTTCGGCACGGAAATGGTGGAAGAAGAAATAAGGCGCACCTTTCCCAATCTGCGTGTGCGCCGGATAGACGCGGACATAGCCTCAAAAAAAGGAATCCTTGAAGATACGATCAGCCTGTTTAAGGCGGGATTGATAGACGTGCTGCTGGGAACCCAGATGGTCGCAAAGGGCCTGAACTTTCCCGGCGTGCGCCTCGTGGGCGTGGTCTTTGCCGACACCGGCCTGCATTTGCCGGATTTCCGCGCCGCCGAGCGCACGTTCTCGCTGATTGTCCAGGTGGCGGGCAGGGCGGGGCGTTATTTTCCCGACGGCAAGGTCATCGTGCAGACCCTCCGCATCGGAGACCCTGTGATAACCCGCTCCTGCGCTGTTGACGTTAAAGGTTTTTTTGACGCGGAACTAGCCCAGCGGGAGAGCCTTAATTTCCCGCCCTACACGCGCCTTATCCGCTTTAGCGCCCGCAGCCGCAAGCCCGAACGCGCCGACGCGGCGATCAAGCGCCTGGCCGATCTTGCCGCCCCGCTTATCCCTGCCGATGCCGACATGCTTGGCCCTGCCGAATGCCCCATCGGCATAATTAACGGCAACTACCGCCGCCAGCTTATCCTGCGCGGCAAATCAATGGGCGCTCTGCACGGGGCGGCCCGCGTCCTGCTGGAGCGTTATGAAAAAGGCCGTGACAGCCAGGTATATCTGGAAGTGGACGTAGATCCGGTAAACCTTTTATAAGCAATGAAATGAGCAGTACAAAAACCTTTTCTTCCCCTCCGCGATCTCTGCAAGAGGACTATTAATCTAAGGAAGAAAAAAGGATGAAAAAAGTTAATTATAATCAGGGGGTTTTATGGTATAAATTTCATTTTATTTTGTGTTACATAAGGAGAGAAAGCAAGATGACCATTGACGTCGCGGCCTGGTATGAAAAATACGGGCCTATGGTAATACGGCGCTGCCGCAAGATTCTCGGAAACGGCGATGACGCTATGGACGCGGTTCATGACGTGTTCGTGAACCTGATCCAGGCAAAGCCCAAACTTCACGGGACTTTTCCGTCAAGCCTCCTGTATACAATGGCGACCAATATCTGCCTTAACCGTATCAGAAAGTACAAACGGGAGGTTTTACAGGATTTTTCGGGAGACAAGGAGAATATATTTTTTTGCGACGACGGCGGTTTTAGCCAGGTGGAAGCCGAACTTATCCTGGAGGCCGTCCTCAAGGACGAGTCGAAGACAAACAGGGTAATTTACTATATGTACTTTGCGGACGGGATGACGCTAAAGGAAATCGGGGAAGCGGTCGGGCTTTCCGTTTCCGGGGTGAGGAAACGGCTGGAAGCGTTCAAAAACAGGACGCGGCTTAAACTGAAGGATTAGGAGGGTATGATGGCAAAGGTTTCGGATTTTATGCTTGAAAGGTACAGGCATGGAGAGTTAAGCCCCGAAGACAGGGAAGCTGTAGAAACCGCGCTGGCCTCGGACGGCGGCCTCCGCCTCCGCCTGGAAAAACAGGACGAATCGGACAGGGAACTGCGCCTGCAATACCCTGCGGAAGGCTTCAAAAAAACGCTCGCCTTCCCTTACAAGCGCAGGAAGGCTGTCTTCATAGGGCTTGCCGCCGCCGCGCTTGCGGGAATCCTTATTCCGCTTCTGTACTTTGCGTTATCAAAAAACGCCCCGCAAACGCCCGCAAAAGGAATCCCCGTCGCCTCCCTGCCTGAGGCCGCGCCTGAGGGGGACAGGTCAAAAGGTTCAAGCCCGCAAAACCCCGAACTTTCAATATACCTGAAAAACAGGGCGGAGATTCCTCTTGCGGATCAGTCCGTACTGGAGGAGGGAAACACGGTACAGCTTGCCTATACCGCGCCCGCCGGAGCGGAGCTTTACGGGGTTATCTTTTCCATTGACGGAAGGTCTGTTGTTACCGCGCACTACCCCTACAGCAAGGGGCAAAGCCCGCTTTTGGTTTCAGGCAGGAAGACGTTCCTGGACGAGGCGTACACGCTGGACGACGCGCCGGATTACGAGGTCTTTGTCCTTGTGGTTTCAGAGGTCCCGCTGGACGCGGAAGCGGTTCTTGACAAGGCGAGGAGTCTGGCAGGGAATATCAAAAAAACAGGCATAAGATCCGTCAGGGAAAAGAGCATGGAAATGTATAAAGACTGCGAAGTGGAAACCGTAACGGTTCTGAAAAAGGGGAGTTTATGATGTTTATGGTTCGGATGAGAATTGCCGCTGTTTCTGTTTTTTTCCTCATTGCGGCTAACGCATTACCCGCAGCGGAAGTCACGCGGCGCATGGGCATATTTATCGGATCGAATAACGGCGGCAGGGACAGGGTGCTTCTGCGCTATGCGGTAAGCGACGCGAAATCCATGTCAAGGATCTTCGGCAGTATGGGGGGCATTGCGGAGAATGACAATATTCTTTTGGTTGAGCCTTCTGTCCGCGAGATTAACCGCCAGATTGACAGCGCCGCAAGGGCTGCCGCCCAATCCAGACGGAACTCCCAAAGGACGGAACTGGTCTTTTACTATTCCGGCCATTCGGACGAAAACGGCATACTCCTTAACAGGGAGCGTTACGGCTACGCGGAACTGCGGGCCCGCATTAACGCCGTTGACGCCGACATGAAAATCGTAATCCTCGATTCCTGCGCCTCAGGGGCGATGACCAGGGCAAAGGGCGGCGTTAAAACACAGCCCTTCCTCTTTGACAGTTCCGTCTCCGCCACAGGGTACGCGATACTTACCTCCAGTTCCGCCGACGAGGTTTCCCAGGAATCGGACAGCATAGAAAGCTCCTATTTTACCCACAGCCTGATGACGGGCTTAAGGGGCGCTGCGGATTCGGTCGGCGACGGCAGGGTTACGCTTAACGAGCTTTACCGTTTCGCCTACGCCGAAACCATGATGAAGACTGAAACCTCGATGCACGGGACACAGCACCCCAGCTACGACATACAGATCTCAGGCTCCGGCGACGTGGTTCTGACGGACATCAAGGAAATTTCCGCCGGGCTTGTAATCGCCGAAGACGTTATCGGGCGCATAAGCATCAGGGACAGCTCGGACTTCCTTGTCGCGGAAGTGACCAAGACCGCCCGCAAGCCGATGGAACTGGGGCTTGAACCGGGCCTGTACCGCATTGTCTTTCAGCAGGGGGACAATTTTTACCGCGCCGAAAAAACCCTCTCCGAAAGCAGGCGCACGAACCTCGGTATGGGCGATTTCACCGTGATCGCGACGGCCCCCGACGGACGCAGCCGGGGGGATAATACTCCGTCCGACCCCGCAAGCCCTGATACGGACTATCCTTTGCGCCCCCTCAGCCTGCAAGTCCTGCCGGGCATTGACATCATGGGAATCGGCCGGGAAAAATCTACCAACAATTTTCTTGTGGGGCTTATTGTCGGGGCGGGCCACAACCTTGACGGCCTCGGCGCGGGCACTATAGGGCTGATTAACACAGGCAACATACGCGGCGTTCAGGCGTCAGGACTTTTTAATTATACCCGCGGAAACGTCGACGGCATACAGGCCGCGGGGTTTATTAACCATACGGGCGGCGATGTCCATTGGTTACAGGGGGCAGGTATCGCGAATATCGCCAAAGGCGAGGTCCAGGGCATTCAAGGCGCGGGGTTTGTTAATTATTCGGGAGGCAATGTCCAATGGCTGCAAGGCGCCGGAGTTGTAAATATCGCCAAAGGCGATGTTCAGGGCATTCAGGTTTCTGGTTTTGTCAATATTGCCAGGGGCACTGTTAACGGTTTACAGGCTTCCGTTGCAAATTATGCCGGCGGCTTACAGGGCCTCCAGGCTGGAATAATAAATAAAATTCAGCAGGATCGGGAAGACACGCAGGGCGTACAAGTGGGAATAGTCAACATATCCAGATCGGAGAATGTTGTTCCCATCGGGCTTATCAATATTGTAAAGAACGGCATATACCATCCCTCTGTTTATATCGACGATATGCTTTTCAGCAATATCGGCTTTCGCAGCGGCTCAAAAAATTTCTATGTATTGATGAGCATGGGCGTGGGCGGAGACAATTACAACGGGAACCCCGTGTACGTCGGAGCCGAAAACAGGTATTACGTTTCACGTGCGGGGATCGGCGTGGAAATACCCATAAACAAGGCGTTTATTGACATTGACGCGAGTATGGGAAGCATTTATAAAATGAACGACGACTGGAGCGCTAACAGTGATAATAATAACGGCAACAACAGCACGCTTGCCTTCCAGTTGCGCCTGGTTGGAGGCTATAAATTCTTCAAGCATTTCGGTATTTACGGCGGCGTCTCCTATGATTATTTTTACAAATGGCAGGACGGTTCTCCGGATCCGAGGAATTTCAACGGCCTTATGATAGGCGGAGTTGACGGACCCAATATCAACAAGTTCGGTTTCTTCGGGGGGATACAGTTTTAGATAGCAAAGTAAAGATGAAATATTCTAAAAAAAGCATAATTTTCTTCTTTACAATCTGTCGTATATATAATACAATTATTCTATGTACGAGATTGAGACTACTGAGGAATTTGACGCATGGCTTCATAATCTGAAGGACATTGGCATGAGGGGATTCATTGCCAAGCGGATTACGATAATGTCCAGCGGTTCCCTCGGTGAGACCCATTCTCTGGGCGGCGGATGGCAAAGGAGTTGTAAATGCTGAAAACAAAAAAATTTGATGTCGTGGATTACCTCAAAACAGAAAAAGAAATTGAAGCATATCTTAACGCTTTTTTTGAGGACGACGATTATAAATACCTTCCACTTGCTTTGGCTGACATTGCCCGCGCCCGTAAAGCTATGACCACCGCCGCAAAAGCCGCCGGTGTATCCCGAACCAGCCTATATCAATCTCTTTCCGAGGACGGACATCCGGCTTTTGAAACCATCGCAAAAGTCGCCCAATCTCTCGGCTACCGGCTTTCGCTGGTTCCTGTATCTAAACTTACAGCGAGAAAGACAGAGAAGCGCATAAATTCCAAAAAAGCCAGAATGAGCGTTTAGATTGAACTGGGTCTCTCCTTTCCGGGTTGTCATGCGCCTTTGGCCTTGCCTTTTTCCGAGCAAACTTTTTGCCGACTTCCCATGCAACTTTTTTACCTGATATTTGCTCTTTTGAGTAATGCATTTTTCACATTTGCGCCCTATATAGGGTATGAAATATTTGTTTCTTTTTTTAGGGCTTTTTATGCCCGCGTTTCTTCCCGCCCAGGCGCTGTTTACCTGGGACCTGTTGTGGGCGGGTTCATGGGAAGAAAGCAAAACCCTCAATAACCGGGGTGATTTCCGTTTCGGGTTCACCGCTGCGGGCCTGCTCCTCAGGGCTCAGGCGCTGGACAGGCATACCCTCAATTTCGAGCTAGACCCTGTCTGGGGCGATCCCGATAAAGGGATAACAAGCGGCTCTTTCGCTTTGTACCACAAGGCGACGGACTCCCGGCTCCTGTACGGGGTTCTCGACGAATGGGGGCTTCCCGCTAGGATACGCAGTCCCTGGATACGCTCGGCCCCATACGCGGAAAACCACAAGCCGTCTATGGCGGATCTGCGGACAACGGTTTCGACAACAAAAAAAGACGAACTGTACCTTTACCTGTCCAGCCCCCGCCTCAGCCTGGATCGCCTGTGGCCGGAAATTTCATTGAGGGGCTTTGCCTCGGGCCAGTTTACGCCCGCGGACACCGCCGGGGGAAACCCCGCCCCGGCGTTCTCAGGCGGTCTGGAGGGCAGTCTCGGCAAAAAAGCCTATCTGCTGCTGGAGGGCTTTTATACCGGCTTTGAACTGCCGGCCAAAGAAAGCTCATCATGGTTCAGCGATCCCGCTCCCCTGCCGGACAGGGATTTCCGCCTTTGCGCCGCCGCCCTTATGCTGAACGTCCCCTGGGGTTCGCTTAGCTCCGACTGGGCCTGGTCAGAGA
>Ga0268262_10001515_pt1 | contig 28591 bp, 20 predicted proteins | sample TergutNc150P3_FD_190354 | JGI IMG/M metagenome (GOLD analysis project Ga0268262, IMG submission 190354) | Nasutitermes corniger P3 segment gut microbial community from laboratory colony in Florida, USA - Nc150 P3 (SPAdes) (version 2) | ecosystem: Host-associated > Arthropoda: Insects >... | reverse complement strand
TAACCAGAAGCCTGATTTTGGCTATGAAATACAAGGGAATGCAAAAAATAGCCTCATATTTGGTGGCAAACTCCTCTGTTGGCCGCAAAGGGGAAGCTCTCCAAATTTTGGAGAGCTGGGGAAAAAATATGAGCTTTGTCCCTGTGCCCGTGCATAGCGCGCGAAAGCGAGAGCGAGGCTACAACCAATGCGAGCAAGCTGCCCTTGAACTTTCGCTCCACTGCGGCGGCAAGTTGCAAACAAATGTACTAAAAAGGCGAATTTACAAGCCTTCGCAAACATCGCTGGGCAGCGGTGCCCGCTCTTTGAATGTTGCAGGTGCATTTGAGGCAAAAAAAATCCAAAACTTGAAAATCACTCCGCAAATAGTTGTTGTTGACGATGTTTATACAACAGGGGCAACAACGGCTTCTTGTGCAAGGGCATTAAGGAGAGCGGGTTTTGAGAACGTAAAAACCTGCACCCTGCTCTATGAACTGCCGGCAAGCGCAATGGCGGATATGGTTGCGGATAAAAAAGCGGGCTGGAGAACAGAGGAGGATTGAAATTTATATCTTTCTCAAAACCATGAAGCCGCCTTCTCCAAAATCACTCGCAGATTTACTTCGCAACTATATTTTGCGAACAGGCAAAGATTGGCAGCAAGCTGCCGAAATTTACGATAAGCGAGTTTCGTTAAGAGAAGATTTTGAGCCTAGTATTTTAATAGGGAATTCTACGCAGCACAAAAGAATTTTAGACCTTTATCTGCATTGGCGGCAAGTTGCAGGGCTTGGACCTGAGCGTGATATGCTTGCAGGCAAGGAAGAGAGCGACAGGGAAACTCCACTTTGCAAACCCAAACCTCATTCTGTTTTGGTTCATAATTTGCGCTCTGCCTATAATGTAGGTTCAATTTTTCGCACAGCGGATTGCTTTGGATTTTCGGAAATAAATTTATCCGGCTATACACCAAACATAGAGCACCCTGCTTTAAAGAGTGCAGCCAGAGGGTGCGAAACTTGGTTAAAGAGCAATAGGTGGGAAAGCCCGCTTGATTGCATAAATTTTTACAAAGAGCAGAATTACTCCATAATAGCTTTGGAAACAGGGGGAGAAAGCATAAATAATTTCAAATTTCCGCAAAAATTTTTGCTTGTGGTTGGAAACGAGGAACTCGGAATAGCAAAGGAACTCCTCACTTTGTGCGAGCATAAAATATCCATTCAAATGAAAGGGCGAAAGGCAAGCCTTAACGTGTCTTGTGCTTTTGCAGTTGCTGCATCTTTTTCTACATTCTAAAAATTTACTAATTTCCTAAAATGAAAATTCTTTTGATAGGCAGCGGCGGAAGGGAACACGCCATTGCACTTAGCATAAAAAAATCTCCGCTTTGCACAGAACTTGTTTGCGCACCGGGGAACCCAGGCATGGCAAATCTTGGAAAATGCTTGCCCGTTGATGTTGCAAATCCCAAAGCCATAGCAGAAATAGCAAAAAACGAAAAAGCCGACTTCACCGTTATAGGTCCAGAAATTCCGCTTGTAGCAGGCGTGGTTGATGAATTCAAAAAACAAGGAATGAAAATTTTTGGTCCAACTGCCACCGCAGCTCAACTTGAAGGCAGCAAAGCTTTTAGCAAAGAATTTATGAAGCGGAATAAAATTCCAACAGCAGCTTACGAAACTTTCACGGATTTGCAAAAAGCAAAAAATTATCTCAAAGAACACCCTGCTCCCATCGTTGTGAAAGCATCGGGTTTGGCGGCGGGCAAAGGGGCTATTGTTTGTGCAAGCGATGAAGAGGCTTTGAATGCGGTTGAAGAAATGCTGGGTGAAAAAGCGGTATTTGGGGAATCTGGAAAAACCGTTGTTATAGAAGAATTTATGGAAGGCGAAGAAGCATCTATTTTTGCTGTGTGCGATGGCAAGGATTATATTTTGCTCGCACCCGCCCAAGATCACAAGAGAATTTTTGACGATGACAAAGGACCAAACACAGGCGGAATGGGTGCATACTCCCCTGCCCCGCTTGTGAATGATGAAATGCTTGCCAAAATAAAAAAAGAAATTGCCCTTCCTACTTTGCAAGGCATGTCAAAAGAGGGAAATCCATACACAGGCGTTTTGTTCATAGGCATAATGGCAACAAAGCAGGGACCAAAAGTGGTGGAATACAACTGCAGGCTAGGCGACCCAGAAACCCAAGCGGTTTTAGCAGTATATAACGGAGATTTGCTGGATTTATTTCACAAAGCCGCAACAGGAAAATTAAAAGAAATCGCAGAAACTAAGCCAGAGGGCTACGCCGCCGTTGTTGTGATGGCAAGCAAAGGCTACCCTGGCAAATACGAAAGCGGAAAAGCTATAAGCGGTGTGAGCGAAGCGGAGAAAAAAGGAGCTGTGGTTTTGCACGCTGGAACAAAACTCCAAAACGGCGAGTTGCAAACAGCGGGCGGCAGAGTTTTTGGAGTGGTGGGAAAAAGCGACACATTAAAAGCTGCCCTTGATATTGCGTATTCTGGTGTGAATGAGATAAAATTTGATGGCGTTTATTTTAGGAAGGATATTGGGAAGAAGGGGTTATAGCAAAAAATTTGAAAGCATCTTCTTCCCCAACGGGGTCATTATGCTTTCGGGGTGGAATTGAATGCCCTCAACATTAAGCGTTTTGTGGCGAACCCCCATTATCTCGCCGTCTTCGGAAGTAGCGGTTATTTCCAAACAACTTGGCAAACTTTCTTTTTCAATAACAAGGCTGTGATAACGCATTCCGTCAAAGGGTTCGTCAATGCCTGCAAACACGCCTTTGCCGTTTGCCTGTATATTTGAAGTTTTGCCGTGCATAAGCCTTTTTGCACCTATAATTTTTCCACCATAAAAAAGCCCTATGGCTTGGTGACCTAGACACACGCCCAAAATAGGAATTTTGCCCGCAAAATAACCGATTGATGCAACGGTTATCCCAGCATCTTCGGGGCGGCCTGGGCCCGGCGAAAGCAAAAGTTTTTCGGGTTTTAATTCCGCTGCTTCTTCTATTGTAATTTTATCATTTCTAACAACTTTTACATCTGCCCCAAGTTCCAAAAGGTATTGGTAAATGTTATAGGTAAAACTATCATAATTATCTATAAGGAGTATCATAACATCTCCAATGCTTTGGCAACAGATTTTGCTTTATTTATAGTTTCTTGCCTTTCCGTTTCGGGGTTGCTATCTGCAACAATGCCTGCACCAGCTTGCAATGTCAATTTACCGTTTTGCACAACCGCTGTGCGAATGCAAATCGCAAAATCCATTCTTCCGTCAAAACTCATATAGCCAACCGCACCGCCATAATTGCCCCTTGCCCTTGTTTCACATTCTGCGATGATTTCCATAGCCCTAACCTTGGGTGCGCCAGAAAGCGTACCTGCTGGGAATGCGGCTTTCAAAACATCAAAAATATCGTAGGAATTATCGAGTTCCGCTTTTATGTTAGACACTATGTGCATAACGTGGGAATATTTTTCTATGATCATAAAATCATTTACCTTAACAGTTCCCGCTTTTGCAATTCTGCCAAGTTCGTTCCTCCCCAAATCCACAAGCATAACGTGTTCGGCAACTTCTTTTTCGTCTTTTAAAAGTTCTTCGGCAAGGTTAAAATCTTCTGCTGCTGTTTTTCCCCTTGGTCTGGTGCCTGCAATGGGGCGCAGCGTTGCAATGCCGTTTTCTACCCTAATCATCGTTTCGGGGCTGGAACCGACAAGGGTTATTCCACCGAGTTTCATAAAGTAAAGATAGGGAGAGGGATTTATGAATCTCTGCGCTCTGTATAACCCGAGCAAATCAGGTGGCGCATCGCAAACAAAAGCCTGAGAAGGAACGCACTGAATAATATCGCCTGCAACAATATGTTTTTTTATTTTCTCCACCATCGCTCTGAAATCTTCTGGCTGCATCAATGGTTGCGGAATTAATGCGGATTTTTTTGGGTTTATGATTTTAGGATTTGGATTTGAGAATTTTTTTAATGTGGTATTCAGTCTTTCTTTTGCGTTTTGAAAATCGTCTTCTGAAAAAGCGAAAGACATTAAATCTAAAGTGTGATGAACATTGTCAAAGGCTAAAAGTATTTCGGGCAAAATAAAATGTGCAAACGGTTGTTCGGCAGGTAATTTGCTTTTTACCCTTGGCTCAAAAAAAGATACCATTTCGTAGGCAAAATAACCCACAAAACCGCCTTTGAATTTAGGCAGCCCAGCAAGTTCTGCATAACAGTACTCACTTGCTATTTTTCTCAAAATATCCAAAGGCTCGCCATTATGTGGGATTTCCTCTACTTTTCCTTTTTTATTCACCTTTACAATAGAACTGAAAACTTGAATTTCCAAGTGCGGGGAAAACCCTAAAAAACTATACCTGCCCCAATGCTCGCCGCCTTCAACGGATTCAAACAAAAAAAGCGAATTTTCGTCTATAAACTTAGAAAGAACGCTCACAGGGGTTTCGGTATCTGCTAAAATTTGCACACCAACGGGAATAATGAGGTTTGCGCCACTCGGTTTTTGAGCGAGCATTTCTTTGTATTCTTTGTCGTTTGGGTATTCCCTTATTTGCATGGGTATAAGGTAGAAAATATTTTTTAGATTTAAGTGTCACTTTCATTCCATTATGGTGTTTAAGTAATATGAACCAAAATCTTAATGCGGAGCAGCTTTACACTCGCTATGCACCGATGGTGCTAAGGCGGTGCTGCAAGTTGCTCGGCGATGAGAACGCCGCGGCAGATATTGCTCAGGAGGTTTTTATCAAGGTTTGGGAAAGGCGAAACTCTCTGAATACCGAATTTCCGTCTAGCCTGCTGTGGCGAATGGCAACAAATATGTGCCTAAACCACATAAGGAACAAAAAACGCAGAGGCGAAAACATAAGCGCAAACGATATGCTTGTGCATATAGCCTGTGCCGAAGATGTGGAAAACAAAATTGGAAACAGGGATATTTTAAACCGTCTCTTCAAAAGGCATCCAGATAGCAGCAGAACCATAGCGGTTTTGCACTATATAGATAAAATGACTTTAGAAGAGGTTGCCGCAGAGGTTAAAATGTCTGTTCCGGGAGTTCGCAAAAGGCTTCGCTCTTTAAAAACAACCCTAATTGAATTGGAGGCTCTATGACTGTGCCAGACTGGAAAATTGAACGCTACCTGCTTGGGGAACTCCCCGAAGCCGAGATGCAGGCTTTGAAAAATTTGGAAAACGATGAGCTTCGTTTGCAAATTGAGCAACTGAAAAAAAGCAACGAAGAGTTGCTCGCAAAATATCCATATAAACGCAAATTCACCGTGCTTTTCAATGTGCCTTTGCGGTTAGCGGCTATATTTTTGTTATGCGCTAGTGCATTTATCGCCATACTCTCGGGCAAAGATATATACGAAGATGGCACAAGGGTAAAGGGTTTAAAAACAGGCTTAGAAATTTGGCGCAAAACCGCTGAACAAACTGAGCAATTAGCAGATAACAGCGAGGCAAAAGCAGGTGATTTGTTGCAAATTCGCTATACCGCTCTGGAACCTTATGGTGCACTGTTCAGTTTGGACGGCAACGGAACTTTAACAGTACATCTCGCAGGCAAAAACGGCAAAGCTGCAAGCCTTGAAGCGGGGAAACCTATTTCTTTGGAAAACGCCTACGAATTGGACAACGCTCCGAAATTTGAAACTTTTTATTTGATAACCGCAAGCAAAGAATTTGAACTCGCACCAGTTGTGGAAAAACTTTTGCAAGGCAAAACTCCAAGCGATTTGCGGGTTGAGCAAATCAAGCTAAGAAAGAGGTAGAAAACTAGTTGAAAATACCCTATGGCTTAGAATTTTGAAATTCGGGAAAAGTTTTTGTACTTTCACTCCATACTGCTCGCTCGCAATGCGTGGGTCTAACAAGAGCAGGGTTTGTTTTTTATCTGAATGTGAAATTGCAGAATAAGCCTTTCTAAGAATGAGGGCGGTTTCTGGAAATGTCATAAGCGTAAAACCATTTTTGTTCTGCTCTTTTAAAATTTCCATTTGCTTTGCTAGCACCGGTTCTTTAATGTCTGGGAATGGAAGCCGTGAAATTACCACAAGGGTGTTTTCTGGCAATTCAATTTCTTCTAAAGATTTTAATTCGTCTGGGGTGCCAGCTAAAACACTGCCTGCCTCTTTTTGAAAAAAGCCTGCCAAGTTAAAGAAGTTTCCGTCTGTGCCTTGAAAAAAGCAAATTTTGTTTTTTAAAGTTTCGTCTTTTCTCACCTCTGCCTGCAATTTTGAAATGGATGCATTGTCGGTGAAAATAAGGATATTGTTTCCGTTTTTGGAAATAATTTCGCACAGGGTTTTTGTCAATTCTTCTGAGAATTTTTCTTCGGTTGGTTTGGGCAAAAAATCTGCGGCAAAAACCTGAGGAGGTTCTTTGGATGTTTTAGAGCTGAAAATTTTTGTTTGGGGATTTTTTCCAAACAATGCAAAACGATTTATCAAATATTCAAACTGCCCATTTATGCTAAGGGTATCGGAGGCAAACAATGCAGATTTAAGCGTTGGATAAAGAGATTTCCATTTGGCAGAAATATTTATCGGTTCTGCACGAAAATTAACCTGATGAGGATTAGAACTATTTTCTATCCAATAAACAAATTCACTATGAGAGGCGGCAAAAAAGAAAGAAATATCGCTTGAGATTTTTCTTATGTCAGAGGCGAACTGAGTGCAGTCTTTTGCTTTGCCAAAATCATTTTGAGCATAAAATTCTGCGCTGGCTTTTTCTATTGTTTCTAGCAATGCTTTTAATGAATTCTGAAATGGCTCCGAAGAAATACCCGTTTCGCTTGAAAGATTCTTGCTATAAACCACTCTGCGTTTTTTCTCTTTGTTGCAATAATTTTGAATTTCTTTCAACAAGTTCAAAAATAATTTTTCGCTTTCTATGGTGGCTTCTTCCCATTTTTTGCACCATATATTTTGTTTTATGGAATTTTTCAAAATATAAAAATGCAAATTTCGCCCAAAAACTTTTTTGCTCTCCTGAGGGAGTTTGCTGGCATCGTCAAAAATTATTTTTTCGCAGTGCGGCAAAAGTGCAAAATCTGTTTGCATATCTTGCAAAAACAAGTGATGAGGCACAATGAGCAAATTGGAATTTTCTGCTGCTTTTTTTGCGTTTTGAAAATAGCATTTTGAAAAATGCTCGCACTTCTCTCCAAGGCAAGATGGAGCTTCGCAGGCTACTTTTTTCCACAAAATTGGGTTCCGATTATAGTGCAAAACCTCGTTCAAATCTCCTGTTTTTGTTTTCTCCATCCAAGTTATTATGGCAAAGAAAGCTATGCGTTCTTCTGTTGTTAAATAAAGTTCCGCATCGCGCAGGCAGTTGTGATATTTGCGAAGGCACACGTAGCTAAAGCGTTCTTTAAGTATTGCAGAGCGAACATTCTCATCTATAGGCGGCAATTTTTGCAAGTTTTTTTTTGAGGTTGTTATTAAAATTTTTTCCTTTGTTTGCTTTGTGTGCTCTACGGCTGGGGTTAAATATTCAAATTCGCCCTCGCATTCCACGAAGGCAATTTGTTGTTTTGAGTTGCTGTTTGCGCTTAAAATTTCTGTAACAAATTCGTTGTATTCCATAAATTCTCCTAAAACAATGGTTCGTAGGCAGTGCCTGTTGCCATTTTCTTTAAATTTTCTTTAGTTGTGCTGCTGTTTTTTTCCAGCTCTTCTAGTCCAAGCAAAAAAACTTTTCCGCAAGCCTCTGCATCTGGCAAGGCACGATGCGAAGCTGAAACCTCTATATTTAGCTGTTTTATCAAATTCACAAGTTTATGGCTTTCAAAAGTCCAAGCCGCTTGAGCTATGGCAAGAGAATCCCAAAAAACAAACTCCTTGTTTTTAAGCCCGTTTCTGCTAAGGGCAAGCATAAAAATTTTTGAATCAAAAGAAGCATTGTGAGCTACAAGAGGCAAGCCATTTATGAATTCTAAAATTTGCGGTGCTATTTCTTTGAACGACTTTGCTTCGTTAATTTCGTTTTGCGCAATGCCTGTTAAATAATAAACAAAGGCGGGAACCTCCTTTTGCGGCTTCACCAAAAAATCAATACTACTAGCAATGCTGCCATTTTCAAAGCGAACAAGGGCAATATTTATAATTTCGTCCTTTTCGGCATCTAAGCCAGTGGTTTCTAAATCAAGTGCAATAAAGTTTTTAGGTAGCATGCGTTAAATGTAGAAAAATTTTTCTATATTTGAATTATGCGCTACTACTCTTTTTTTCTCGCTATTTTCATTACAGTTTGCGCTGTTTCTAATGCTTTTGCCCAAGACATTCTAGTTAATGAAGTTGGCTACGAGCAAAGCGGGCCCAAACGTGCCATTATACAGCATACCGGTGCAATTTCAGATACCAAAGCTCTCTTAGTGAATTCGCAAGGCACTACGCAGCTAGAAATAAACCTTGGAGCGCAAACTTCTGTCAGTGGCTGGGGTGGTCGCAATTTCAAGGTGGCAGATTTTAGCAATTTTGAGCAAATAGGGACTTACAGGTTAAAAGTGGGTTCCAAGGAATCACAACCATTTGAAATAGGGAAAAAAATTCTGCAAACAAAAACCGGATCTTTTCAAGTGAGCTTTTTCAATGGAATGAGAAATACATCAGAAGGAGACAGAAATTTAAAGGTTTACGGAAAAAATGAATACCACAATATGTATGGTGGCTGGAACGATGCTGCCGGAGACGAAGGCAAGCATATTTCCCATTTGTCTTTTGCTAATTATTTTAATCCCCAGCAAATTCCGCTTGTCTCTTATGCCTTGCTGCACGCAAATGAAATGCAACCAGGAACTTTTGGTTCTTCGGCAATAGCAGAAGCTGCTTGGGGCACAGACTATCTTTTGCGCGCACTTTCAAAAGATAATTACTTTTATATATCCGTATTTGACAACTGGGGGCAAAACGGATATTCCCGTGAAATTTGCAATTGGTTTGGAGAAGACGGAGACCGTGATGGCAAGTTTCAGTCTTCGTTTCGCGGGGGCGGCGGAGTTTCCATAGCGGCTCTTGCCCGCGCATATAAAATGAATGTCAGCGGAGACAGTTCTTCTGCTGGGTATTTAGCTGGAGCAAAACGGGCTTATGCCAATCTCAAAACAAACAATATATCTTATCTATCCAACGGCGTAGAAAACATCATAGACGATTATTCCGCACTCCTTGCCGCAACCGAACTCTACAATGCCACGCAAGATGCTACTTACAAAACAGATGCAAACAGCAGAGCGCAATCACTTATAAGCCGCCAATCCGATGAAGGATGGTTTTACAAAACCAGTGGCAATACTGGAAAATACCAACGCCAATTCTATCACGCCGCAGACGAAGGATTGCCAATAGTTGCTCTTGCGCGTTACATAGAAATATGCAAACCAGAAAACAAGCAAGCTATACAGAACGCCATAAAGAAAAATTTGCAGTGGTATGCAAAAATTACTTACGAAAGAGCAAATCCATTTGAATACGCCAAAATGTATGGAGAGGCCTCGTCTGGTTCAAACCCAGGTGAAATAGACCTCGCTCGCAGTGGCACAGCAGAGGCTTCTCGCTCGGAAGCAAGCTATACGGCTAACTTGGCAATTGATGGCAACTCCACAACTCGCTGGTCAAGCTACCAAAGCGGTGCAGAAAACAATAATCAATGGATAGCCGTAAATTTAGGCGATACTTACAAAGTGAACAAAGTTATTCTTAATTGGGAAACCTCGTATGGAAAATCTTATAAAATTGAAGTTTCCACCAACGGAACCAATTGGACTACAGTTGCAAACATCACCAATAACACAAGCTCAGGCGTTAAAGAACACACTTTTACAGCCACCAATGCAAAATTCGTGAGAATGTTTGGTGTAGAGCGCGGATATGAATATGGTGGTTTTTCTCTTTATTCTTTTGAAATTTACGGAGAGCAATCAAATCAACAACCTACCACTCCGCACAATGCAAAGTTTTTTATGCCTCATACAAACGAAACAGGCTATTGGTGGCAAGGAGAAAACGCACGCATAGCCTCACTTGCCACAGCATTTATAATGGGCGCACAACCGGCAGACCCAAGTGGCAAATATTGGGCAGACACCTTGTTTGGCATGGCTTCTGCACAGTTAGACTGGATACTTGGCAAAAATCCTTTTGCAATTACTATGATGTACGGTTTTGGAAAAACGAATTACCCACAGTACAACTCATCAAAACCAAAACAAAACATTAAAGGCGGAATTTGCAACGGAATAACCGCTAAAGACGGAAACGAAAGTGATATGGAATGGAAACCATATGCCGACTATGACTGGAAAAATTGGCGCTGGATAGAGCAATGGCTCCCCCACAATGCTTGGTATTTAATTGCAATATCATCTCTTTCGCACAGAATAGATAATCCCATTATTCCACCAGAGCCTGAACCTGAGCCACCAAACCCAATTATTGCAAAAGCCAACGCCGGGCTCGGCATTCAAATAAATCAAAGAGGTGGCGTTCTTTATATGTCTTCTCAAAAAGATGTTGTTTGGAGAGTTCACAATTTGCAGGGAAAACTTCTCTTTAGCTCAAATTCAAGAGAAACAACGTGGAACTCTGGAAACTTTAAAGGTTCTGTTGTTGTGAGCGCATTTAACGGCTCGGTTGCAGAGAGCAAATTATTTTCTATTTTATATTAATGATATTTAGAATCCTACCCTTTGCGTTTTTCTTTGCAACGGCGGTTTTCGCCGTTCCCTTTAATTTAACTGGCACAGTTAAGGCACTCAGCGAAAGCGGAGATCCAATTAAAGATGCCGTTGTTCTGCTAAAAGTGAATGATAACTTAATTGCTTATGCTCGTACATTAAGCGATAAAGACGGTAAATTCACGCTTAATGGAAGTGTTGCCCCTGGCGAAATCCCTGTTCCAATTCCACCAGACTCTACCCCAACCGGGGTAATAAAACCGCAAAATATTTTTCCCACTCAATTCGCAAGTTACAGTGTAATGGATTTGAAGGGAAAAACCTGCAATTCTCTTAACAATCTGCCCCAGGGTGTTTACGTTCTCATTGGCAAAACCGAATCTGGCAAAAACTTCAACCTAGGTACCCTTTACCACAAAGGCGGCACGCTGAACCCCAAGTACCAAACCCAAAATTCAAAATCTCCCGTTCTATCCAAAACCACCACCACTATGGGCGAAGTTCAGTTGATTGTTCGCAAAGCAGGATACTTGCCAAAAGATGTTGAATTTTCCCGTTTTGACGAAAATGTAGGCACGGTTGTTTTGGAGCGCGACCCGCTGGAAAAAAGGATTGACAGCGTTATGGCACTTATGGATTTGAACAAAAAAATTTACCAGATGACACAAGCTCAGGTAGGTACTTCTTTTGGTTCAAACGGGAGTTTTTACGGTTCGGTTCTGCAAGGCGGAGACGGCTACTCCAATTCCGTGCTGAGTTCAATGAATAGTGCTATAAACTCCGCATCTCCAAAGATTCCAGTTACTTACGGCAAAGATATGATGCACGGCGCAGCGGCAATTAACGGAGCGACCATATTCCCGCACAATATTGGAATGGGTGCAACAAGAGATTCTGCCCTTGTTCGCAGAGCTTGCGAAGTAACTGCGCAAGAATCTTGGGTAGGCAATGTGGATTTGATTTTTGGCCCTGCAATTTCCGTTCCGCAAGATGACAAATGGGGTAGAACCTATGAAGGTTTTGGTTCAACTCCTGAACTTGCGGTTGAAATGGGAGCGGCTTGCATAAGGGGTTATCAAGGCGCAAAATATAATGCCCCGTGGAGAGTTATTGCAACCGCCAAGCATTATTTAGCCGATGGCGGAGTGAGCAAAGACCGCGGAAATGTTCCAGACAATGATAATATTCGCAAAATTCATTTCCCAGGCTACGAAGCCGCTGTGGAACAAGGCGTTTTGAGCGTTATGGCGAGCTTCAATCAAATTAACAACGTTCACCAACACATAGATTCCTTGCGTTTAACAGGCTGGCTAAAAACGGAACTCGGCTTTGACGGATATGTAATAAGTGACTGGCAAGGAATTGCCAATTCCACAAGGCCGGGATTTACAGAAGATTACGGCGGAAGCGGTCCTTCTTTAACTTCCGATGCCGTGCGCGCTGCTATTAACGCTGGCATTGACCTTGCTATGGAACCTGGTTCACATACGCAATTCATTAACTTTTTAACTACCTTGGTAAATAATAGGCAGGTTTCTGAGGAACGCATAAACGATGCTGTTCGCCGCATTTTAAGGGCAAAGTTCCGTGCGGGCAGAATGGATAAACCCGCAAGCATTGGGAGTGATATTAAAAGTGCTTATGGTGATATTGGTTCTGCAACTCATAGAGATATTGCAAGGGAAGCGGTACGCAAAAGCTTAGTATTGCTAAAAAATAACAACGCATTGCCAATTTCCAAAACCGACAAAGTTTTTGTAACAGGCAGCCACGCAACCAATACCGGTTATCTGTGCGGTGGTTGGACAGGCAATGGCTGTGACGGCGGCGGTTTTAATCAAACTTGCTACGGATGGACCAATACCAGAGATAACGTACAGGGAGCAACAAGCATAAAAGACGGATTCAACAAAGTTGTGGCAAATTCCACGGTTGACAATGCGAGCAATGCTCAAGTTATAGTTTATGTCACTGGAGAAAAACCTTATGCCGAATGGCACGGCGATATTCCTGGAGGAGGAGGTCAAAGCCTAACATTCCAGGATAATAACCTCGCTACATTGAAAAGCCAAAACCCCGGCAAAAAAATAATCACGGTATTCATAAGTGGTCGCGCAATGGAAACAACGCTTATTAACGACAGCGATGCCTTTGTGGTAGCTTGGCTTCCGGGCAGTGAAGGCGCAGGCATTGCCGATGTGCTATTTGGCTCCCCATATAATTTTACAGGCAAACTCCCCCGCAAATGGGGTACATACAATTATGGCTTTGGACTTAGCTATTAAAGACATAGCGGAGAACCTCTACAAAGGCAATATTGGCATAGCTAACTCTAAGTATTTCAGCATATTAGACGAGTTATCCAAATATGAGCCTTTTGTTAAAAATGCCCAAAATGTGCTGAAATTGCAAGAAAACGAAGATTGGGTGGGTTTGGCAGATTTTTTTATTGAAATTTCATAAAACGTGATATATATCACTAAAAAATGCAAAAACATCAAAATTTCTCTTTTTTATTTTTCTATATTTATCCGCAAAGATTTTGGAGATTTTTATGGAATGGAATAGAGCATTTGACAGACGATTGGATTTTATAGCCAAATATCGCAGTTTGGACAAGAGAGTACCTTTGGAAAAAAAGAAGGCACTCCATTACCTAAACCAGCAAAGAGGCTGCTTCCACGCTTTTCAATATACGAATAAAATTTTGGAGCTTTTCATATTTTTAGACGAAGAAAACAGCATAGAAACTTCCCTTTCTTATCTATCTTCAGATTTAAAAAACCTAGGCGATGTGCTACTCCGCTCTGCAAATCCAACAAATCCGTTTTTCTTGGCAATAAGAGAAGAAGTCCCCACTTGGCACGCAGCCAACGTTGACACATCAGACTTGGAACCAGATGTAGAAACCGAAGACGAAGACAATGAACAAAAGCTAGAAATCACCATAATGCGCACAGATGCTGGCAAAGACATAAGCGACCACGAAATGAGGCGCACGCTCCGCAACTTGCGCGCAAGGCTAAAAGCTTGGCAAGTGGAACTGAGCATTATAGCCGATATAACCGCAGAATTTGACGATTTAGACGAACACGAAACCGAAGATGCAGTTTTGAAACTCTCTTTGGAAAGCGAACCGCTCAAAATAAAAAGCAAAAGAGGCGAGCTTTTTGTTGGCTTTGTTCCCATACAAGAAATTTACGACTATCATCTGGAACTCGGCCGCAGGCACAAGGCAAAGCACAATATGATGATAGTTAGCTCCAACATACGCACATATTTAGGCAGCCAAACTTACACCAACGCAAGCCTTTTAGACGCCTTCCTCGGCATGAAAAAAAACGGAACCATAGAAGAATTCCCATTTTTGCACAACGGCATGACTTTAACCGGAGACGATTTGCAATCTCAACGCCCAAAGCACGATGGCGAAAAATGGCATTTATATATAGACCACCCAAAAATAATAAACGGAGCGCAAAGTCTTTTCACTTACGAGCAATATGCAAGCAGAGAAGATGAACCTGTTAATCCGCTTGTTTTGGTAAAAGTAGTTATTCCATATCCTTCAGAAACAGAAGAACATGAGTCTGGAAATTTTGTAAGGCTTGTGACTATGGCAAACAACCGCCAAAATCCGGTGTTCAGCTATCATTTGCGCGCCGCAGACGATTTGCAATTCTTTATTTGGCAAAAAATGCAAGCAGAGGGTTTTTATTACATATACAAAGAAGGCGTTAGACCAAAAACACGCACACGCAAATTGGAAGTTCGCATGCGCCCAGAACTTTCCAAAACAATGCTCCTTTTGGATTCCAAAATAACCGAAAGCCGCGCAAGCGACCAAGTTTTTGACCAAGAGAGTTTTTATCAACGTTGCTTTGGATCCTTTTACAGGCAAACCACCGAACACGAAAGCCCCTTTGTTCGCCTTTGCATTATATACACAAAAGCTTGGCAACTTTTGGGCAGGCTTCCTTTAAAGATAAAAGCGGTAACGCCTGGCCAAGGAACACGCATAGAACCAAACAAAGACAATCCATTGACTTCTGTGTCTTGGTATGGCGGCAAATTAGAAGATAAATTTGCATTCCGCTCTGCAATTCGCGAAGTTACAATAGCACTTACTCTCAGATATTGGTTGCACTACGGAAGGCCTTTCAGAGATTTTCAAACTCTGCAAGACAACGAAAACGAATTCAACAGTTCAATAATAAGATTTGTGAAAAAAATCTTAGACGGGGCACTTTCCAAAGTTATAGTCACCGAATACAAAGACAACCCAAAATATTTTGATGTGCTGAGAGTTATAGACAACGAAACCGGAGAAACCGTGGAAAGGCGCGTTTGGAAAGGCTTTACCAACACAGATGTTTATAACCACCTTTTGAGCATCATGAGCAAAAGTGAACGCACGTGGGATAAATGCAATGGGGGCCTAGACGACATCTGGGATTAGCATGGTTTTTATAGTTATTCTCATTTTTTTGCCTTTTGTTGTGGTGATAAGTGGCATATTGGTTTTTAACATTTATTTGCGAAAGCAAATCACAAAAGAGGTAAATCCCAAACCCACCATAGACCAAGCCTATATAAAAGCAGAAGAAACGAGGAGAGACGATGAAGATTTGGGCAGTGCTTACGTTAAAACGAAGGAAGAGTAGATTATGGATATTATGTTAGGCAGGGCAAAAAAAGCAGAGGCTTATTTGAAAAAAGCCGGAAAGTTAACAGAAAAATGTTTAAAAAAATATATCCCTAGCGAAAAAGAAATTCCATCAACTTTGCATTCCGCAATGCGCTATGCTTTGTTAGCTGGCGGCAAAAGGCTTAGGCCTGCTCTTGCACAGGCTTCTTATGAACTCTTTGGCGGAAAGCCGTCTGAATCAATTAATTTGGCAATGTCTGCACTAGAAATGCTGCACACATTTTCTTTGATACACGACGATTTGCCCTGCATGGATGATGACGATTTTAGGCGCGGGAAACCAACAACTCACAAAGTTTATGGAGAGGCAAATGCGGTTTTGGCAGGAGATGCGCTTTGCATTTATGCTTTTGAATTAATAGCCAAAACAAAAAACGTCGCTGTTGTTGAGGAACTCGCTCATTCTCTTGGCACAAAAGGGATGATCGGCGGGCAAGTTATAGATACCGAATCGGAAGGGAAACCCGTTGATTTAGCAACTGTGGATTATATCCATTACCACAAAACCGCAGCTTTAATAGAGGCTTCGCTGGTAATAGGCGCACTTCTCGCACGTGCCACTAAAAAAGAACTATCTTGCATACGCGAATTCGGAAAAGGAATAGGTCTTGTTTTTCAGATAATAGACGATATTTTAGACATAGAAAGTTCAACCGAGGAACTCGGCAAAGATGCAGGCTCTGATGTTAAAAACGGAAAAGCTACATACCCCGCTGTTTTAGGTTTAAAGGCTTCAAAACAAAAAGCACTGGAGCTTTACAATAAATCGCTGAAACATCTAAAAAAGTTGAAAAACAAAAACACAGAAACATTAAAGAACATCGCAGCCTTGATTATAGCGAGAACGCATTAGCCATAACTTTTGATAGCTTCTCTGCATCTGGCAAATAGTAGCCGCCAATATCAACGGGTTTTCCCTGTTCCGCGGCCAGCTTTGCAACTATTTTTTGCTCATTTTCGCTTAAATGTTTTGCAATGGGTTCAAATTTGGTTTTTAGTTCTAAATCTTCGTTTTGTTTAGCAAGTTCGGCTGCCCAGTAAAGAGCTAAATAAAAATGCGAGCCTCTGTTGTCTAACTCACCGAGTTTGCGAGCTGGAACGCGGTTGAATTCCAGAATATTTCCGTTTGCTCTGTCCAAAGTTTTCGCAAGAACTTCTGCTTTTTTGCTCTTTGTCTGTTTTGCATAAAAATCAAGGGATTCCGCAAGTGCAAAATATTCCCCAAGCGAATCCCAACGCAGATAATTCTCTTTCACAAGCTGTTCCACCTGCTTTGGTGCAGAACCACCCGCACCTGTTTCAAAAATTTTGCCACCTGCCAAAAGCGGAACTATGGAGAGCATTTTCGCAGATGTTCCGAGTTCCAAAATTGGGAATAAATCCGTTAAATAATCGCGCAAAACATTGCCTGTTGCAGAAATTGAATCTAAACCATCTTTTGCTCTTTGCATGGAAAATATAGTTGCATCAAGTGGATTTTTTATGCTTATTTCCAAACCGTTCAAATCCATTTTTGAAAGTTCGTCTTTAACTATTTTCTCAATTTCCCTATCGTGCGCACGGTTTGGGTCTAGCCAAAAAACAACAGGGCTTTGCGTAGCGCGCGCCCTTTCCACCGCCAAATGAACCCAGTTGCGAATTGGAATATTTTTTGTTTGGCACATTCTAAAAATATCGCCCTGCTCAACACTTTGCTCCAAAAGAACATTGCCCTTTGCATCAAGAGCTTGCATAATTCCTTTTTCTTTCGCAATAAAAGTTTTATCGTGGCTGCCATATTCTTCTGCGGAATCTGCCATTAAACCCACATTAGAAACACTGCCCATAGTTGCCGGATTGCAAGCTCCATTCTTTTTGCAAAAATCTATTGCAGCGGAATAAATACCTGCATAAGAGCGGTCTGGAATAAGAGCAACTTCGTTTTGCGGAGCGCGGCGAATAAGAGCGGGCATTGAGGCATCCACTATTATATCGTTTGGGCTGCCAAAATCCATAGACAGCTTTGGAGCGTCTTTCAGCACATTTTGAATTTCATTTTCAATCTCTGCCTCTTTTTGATTTCCAGCGATTTTTTTTCTCAAATCCAAAAGCCCATTGTTTGGGTCTATGCCGAGTTCTGCAAATTCTTTTGAAAATTTATTGAAAAGCGATTTGAAAAAAGTTTTGAATGCAACACCAAAAATCACAGGGTCGCTAACCTTCATCATAGTCGCTTTTAAATGAACGGAAACCACCATTTCTTCTTTTTTTGCCCGCTCATATTCCTGCTCAAAAAAACTTTCCAGCTTTTTTATTTTAAGCGCAGAGGCATCTAAAATTTCGCCCTCTAAAAGAGGAGCAGATTTTTTTAAAGTCGTTCGCTCTCCCTTTTCATTTATGAATTCAATTGAAAAAGAGGTATTCTCACTTAAAGTTATGGATTTCTCACTTTCATAAAAATCCCCGCTTTGCATTGAGATAGCTTTGGTTCTAAAATCGCTTTTCCACTCCCCCATTGAATGTGGGTGTGCTTTTGCGTATTGCTTAACAGAAAGCGGAGCGCGACGGTCTGAATTGCCCTGCCTAAGCACAGGATTTACAGCAGAGCCTTTAACCTTATCATAAACTGCCTTTATTTTTTGCTCTTCTTCGTCACTCGGATTTTCGGGGTAATTTGGAATTTTATAGCCTTTGCTTTGAAGTTCAGCAATGGCTGCTTTAATTTGCGGCAAACTCGCAGAAATATTGGGAAGTTTTATTATGTTTGCACTTGGTTCTTTTGTCAATTTGCCCAAATACGCAAGGTCGTCTGGCACAAGGTTAAAAGCCGCCAAAATGCGGGCCGCAAGGGATATATCTTTTGTCTCTACTTCAATACCTGCTGCATTTGCAAAAAACTTAGCTATTGGTAGCAGGCTTTCGGTTGCAAGCCTAGGCGATTCATCTGTCAGCGTGTATATTATGGACATGGGGGTAAGGTAGAAAATTAATAGCCTTATCTCAGAAAATCAAAGCTTTTAATTCTATATAAGACCAAATTTGGAAAAACCCAATACAACAACATCTGGTTTATTTACCAGATAATCATCTAACAAACTTGAACGCCTAGGAATAAAATTTACTTCTTTAAAAGCAAGTGCCAAAAACTTGCTCAGAGGCCAATTAAAAGAATCTCCAATTAGCAGAATTTTCTTTCCGTCTGGCAGATTATTGTTTTGCGAAAAACTAAGTGAGGGATAAGCAGCAAAATAGGCACCTTTATTTTCTATCGTATCTAAAACAAAATGGTAAAGGCTGTCAAAACTTACGTTGTTTGCTTCAAACAATTTATTATTATAAAACAACACCCAATTTATATCCGTTGCATATTTCGGGCTGTATATGTAAAAATTTTCTTCCCCATACAAGGGAACAACTCTTTCTCCCATTGAACCAAGCCATTTGGTAGCTAGTTTTTCTGTGAAATTATTTGTATCCAATAACTCCACATTCAAATCAAAACCATAAAGCTCGTTCAGTTTTTTGCTTATTTCTTGCCCAGCCCAAATTGAGGTTTTTACCCGCCAATGGTGGTCAGTTTTGTAGAAAAGAGAATGGCGACATTCCTTTGTCAAATCAATAACAGGCACTCCGATTTGCGATAATTTTCCCATAAACTCTAATTTTGCCTGATTTGTAAAATCTTTACCCGTTTTTGAAACATAATCGTCATTACATATAACATCTGGATACTGCGCATACACAAGCGGAATGCCAATAGAATCTAAAATATGCTTGAAATACCCCATTGTTTGCACAAAAGCATCTATGTTCTGAATGGAATCTTTGGGATAAGGTTCCGCTAAATAACCGTCACCTAAGTCCATTACTCTATTGGGCAAAATTTTATTGCCAAAAAGATAATAGTTAGAAAAAAATCCAACCTGAGCAATAACCTTGTTAAATATATGATATTTAACATATTTATTTATTTTTTCTTGTATTCTTAAATAAAAATTGTCGCGGTTCTGCTGCTTCTTATTATTACCATCTTTGAAATTAAAAATTTTTTGTTCTGCTTTAAGTGGCAACTTATCCTTAACAGCTTCATTAAAACCATAAAGAGGAGGCTCAATAGATTTAATAAATTTACTTTCATTTACAAAATTATCTTTTGCATCAAAAAAAACAATATCTGTCCATTCATTCTCCACCCCATTGTCTATCAACACATTCTTAACCGTAAATCTGAGCAGAATTGAGCCGCAGAAAAAGAACATAACAGCAAGCGCAAAAATGGGGAAAACCTTTTTCATAAAATTCCCACCCGAGCCTTGACAATAGGGTTGTAGTAAATTGCTATCGCGATAGGCAAGAACAGGAGCAGGAATACAGAGGAGGAAAATACCATATAATTTGCATAGTAACGTAGTAATTTTGACATTTTCTTGATACTTTTTAAGAACAATTATGGCAGGCAGACCCTGTAATAGCGGGGTAATGTAAATCCTCAATTATTACTATATTTACTTAAAATGACCATAGAAGAATCTCAAAATGAGATAAGAAGTATTTTCTCCGCCTTTGGAAATCCAGACGACAAATGGAAATTTTTGCTGAAAATTGCAAAAGAGCACAGCGGAATGGCTGATGATTTAAAGCAAGATAAATTTATTGTGAAGGGGTGCGCGGCAAAAATGTTTTTGGTTCCAGAATACAAAGACGGAATTTTAACCTTTCACCTAGACACAGAAGGAGGAGAATCCACCCCGCTTTTAAGCCGAGGTTTGGGTGCACTAGCGCTAAAAATCTACAATAATCAAAAACCCTCCGATATTTTAGCCGCAAAACCGGAGTTCTTTCAAGAAATAGGCTTGCAAGTAGGCTTAACGCCAACAAGAGCAAATGGATTTGCAAGTTTATTGAAGCAAATTTATATGTATGCAAAAGTGTATTCGTTAATGGGGAGCAATTAGTGACTATGGTAAAATTAGTGGCAAAGTTACTATTGATTTTGTTAATAGTGCTGCTACCTATTTTTTTGTTTTTTGGCTATGAAAAAGCAAAGGGGAAATTGATAACATTCCTTTCCAACCCAATAGAAATAAGCAATGTTTTAATAATTCCGCAAGATTTTCAAAGCTCATCTATTTTAAAATGGAAATGGAAATCCATAAAAGTTGTAATTGATAGCACAAGTTTATTTTTTGAAAACCCAAAAATTTCTATATACCCAATGCTCAGTATCAATAAAGAATTGGTGAATATATCCATAGACAGCGTTTATGCTTACATAAACCCAGATACGACTAACGAGCAACCAGAAACAAAAATGGAACACATAAGCCATCCAGATTTACGGTTGCCGTTTAGAGTTATACTAAGAGTGAGCAAAGTTGCTGCTGATGTTAAAAATATTGGAAACTGGAAATTAGATTCTCTTGTTGCGGTAAAATCTGCACGGCAAAAAAGATTTTTCTTAAAAGCCAACAACATAAACGGAACTCATATAGCAAAAAGCTTGTTCTTAAATGCGGATTACAGATGGGGCGAAATATTTTCAGATGCCTCAATTTTAATATCCGACAGAAAAAGCGATTCTATAGCCATAACCTTAAATGCCCCAAGAAAAAGACTAGAAGATTTATCTGCCGAAATAAATGCTAACGTAGCTAATTTGCCTTTTTGGTTAAAAGACAAATGGCCAAAAGAGGCACCGCAAATAGGAAAAATAGCTTTAAATTCAAATGCCTCCATAAATATTTTGAACAACAAGGCAGATTTTAATTTATCACTGCAAACACAAATTGGGGAATTTTGGCAACTACCTGCATTTAACGCTGCCATAACCGCTTCTGGAAATATCTCTGGCATTTCGCAAAGTGAAATTTCACTAAAAGGAAAAAATGGAGAAAGCATAAAAATAAAAGGCAATATCAACAAAGATTTAGACGGAAACGCAGAACTCGACATTGAGGGAATAAACTTAACCCTTGGACCTGAAACTTTACCTGCCGATGCAAAATTCCATAAAGTTACAAAAAAGGGAAATTCTGTTTTTGCAAATTTTACAACAAAAACAGGTTCAAACTTTGTAGCGAAAATAAATGATATAAACGAACAAGTGATAGTATTCTCTGCAGATATTGATCCAAAAGAACCTTGGGCTGTGCAATGGACTGGAGAAATGGTGAAACTGGAAAGCCCCACTATTATAACGGGTTCCTTTGCTATTAAGGATGTTTTGCTGAAAGCAAACTTAAAAGCAAAAATTCCCTATGCTTACTATGCCGCCGCAGACGAATTTGATGTGGATCTATGGTTAAACTCAGACGGCATTCATTTTCCACGTGGCACAATAAAACGCGGAGGCTACAGAAGCGATTTCACGGGAGAAGTTCTATGGTCAAAGGAACTTTTTTCATTCAAATTACATCAATCGCATGGAGGCAACGCAGAAATTCACGGAACCTTTGACCCAAAAATAAAACTCAGCCTAGAAAACTTAAACTCTCTTGAATTGCCTTATGCAGACCCAAATATGCTAAAAGGCTATAGCGGATTTATAAGCGGAAACTTGAAACAGGATTTTGAAAACAGAAAAGGAGAAGCTTCTGTTTCGTTATCTACAGAAATAAAAAACTATAAAATAAATGCAAAATCAGATATTGAAATGAATGGAGATTATCTGACAATGAAAAATTTTGAATTAGAGCAAAACGAACGAAAAATCAAAGGTCATTTATCAGCACTATTGCCTAACGAAACACGAAAAAATTTAGAAATTCAGCAAGCAGGCATAAATGTTCCCTCAATGGACATAGTTTCTATTTTGGCAATATTCAAAGACTCAACTCTTTTGAACGGCATCGCAAAGGGCAATTTGGAATACGACAAAAACACTGGTTTGGCAGGCGAATTCGACTTGTCAAAAATAGCCTTTAGAAATTTGGACTCAAACACTATAAGTTTACCAAACTTGAAATTAGAAGCCTTTGGGTATTCTGCAAAAGTTTCCGCTCCCATATTTTTAACTGGAGACCTGTGGAATGGAAATTTGGAACTAAACATAAATAATATAGGGCAAAAAAGCGATTTGCCAATTTCTGTTTCTTATGCGGCAAACAATATAGACAATGCAGGGAGCTTGATATTTAACGGGCTTGTGAACAAAGATTCGCAAAAAATATCTGGAAATGTACGGGTGCTGGGCGACTGGTTTTTGCCAAACGGAGCTGGCGAAGTTAAAAATACAAATATCAACATATCTGTGAAAAGTTCTCTAGGAAAAAATTTTTTAGATTCCTTAACGGCAAATTTCAACACAAAGAGAAATTTTTATGAAATGGGAATTTTCAAAATACCATTTACATTTGAGGGGCATATTAAAAAAGGTATTGTTTCGGTAGATTCAGCTTTTATATATGGAGAAAAAGATGAAAAAATAACAGCTAAACTACAATTTGACCTAAACAACACAAATTTAAAAGAATTCTCTTTTTATACTGAGCAATTTACATTGCTTTTATTAAATGAACACAAGATTAGAATAAAAAACGTAAATGGAATAACAAAATTGGGACCTACAGGAATAACGATTTCTGCCGAACTACCATCAATTTCCTATAACATGGAAAGCGAGGAATATGGAACAGCCTCTGCAACTTTAAAAGGAAGTGCAGCATATCATTTCCCATTCCAAATAGAGCAAACTCAAACAAATTCAAGCATAACAGGGGGTTTTGAAATAAGCAAGGCATCTTATAAGAAAAATATGGATTTAATGCCAGATCCCTTGCATTTAGACAGAACGCTTAAAACCATAAATAAATTTAGGGAATCGTTAGCGAGAGAAAAAAGAGTAAATGCAACTGAAATGCACGCTATGACTAGCCGTCCCACAACTCTTGACATAAAGCTTCAAACATCTGGAATGGATGCGGCAACTATAAATTCCAACCTTGCGGCATTTGCATTTGTTGTGAATTTATCTGTACTCGGAACAACTAGAAATATTTTGCTATCTGGCGATATAAATGCTGTTGGCAACGGGCAAATTGGCTATAAAGGCTTAACTATGTTCGATCTTTCGCGTTTAAGGCTTTACTGGCGAAATACGCCCATAAAACAAGGTGTAATAGATATGCAAGCCTCCAACAACTATCCATTTTGCGTAGTAGACGAAAATTCAAAGGAAAAAAATTGTACTATCAATATGAATGTAACCGGTCCATTTGCCAAGTTGAATATGCAACCAACGGCAAACTGCGATATAGAAGCATCAACAGGACTTATCTATTATAGTATGCTTCTCGGTTGCATATCTGAAGACTATACATCTGGTGCTACCATTGACCGTAACAAGGTCGCTGGAAAACTTTTGGGTAAGATTATGTCTTCTACCATAAATAAAAGCCTAGGCGGAAACGTGGTTGGAAATATAGACTTAAAAATGCAGATATTCAGTGAAAAAAATACCACAGAGGAAGACACAACCTACATACGAGTTCCAATAAGCCTTTCCAGATGGGTTTCAAATTTAGAGGCTGTTTTTGGTTTAACAAGCACAAGTGAAGAAAGTTTAAATCGTAGCTATGATAAATCTTACGAAGCAGGTCTTCGCTATTCACTTCCAGTTTTTGATTCAACAGATATAAGCCGCAATTTCATAGATCCATCTTTAGATTTAAATGCAAACTTAGTGGCACGGCAATATATATCAGGAACAACAGAAAGCAGCGCACTCGATGAAACTCGGTTGGAAAAAAACATAGGTCTGCTTTACAGTCACAAATTCTGGGATCCCTGCATTTTGGGTATAGGCTATTGCAAGGTTGCAGAAAATCTTTTGAATTCTTCAAAATAACTCGGAAAAGTTTTATTCACGCATTCTGGATTTAATATTGTTATCTCTGCACCATTTTTATTTGGTGAATTCAACGAAAGCAAGCTAAAGCACATTGCCATTCTGTGGTCGTTATAGGTTTCTATTGTTGCGGGCAAAATTTCTTTGGGTGGAGTTATTTCTATAAAATTGTCTCCGGTTATTGCCTCTGCGCCAACTTTACGAAGTTCGTTTGCCATTGCAGAAATTCTATCTGTTTCCTTTACTTTCCAACTCGCTATACCTGTGATTTTTGTTTTGCCTTTTGCGTAGCAGGCAAGGGGGCAAATTGTCATTGCGGCATCTGGAAAAAGAGTTGCATCTATGGTTATTCCATTTAAATCTTCGCCCATTTTTTCCAATACTTCTAAAAATTTCACATCGCCTTGCAAGCCGTTTTTCTCAATGCCTTTCACAACCACATTTCCTTTTGTTATTGCCCCTGCCGCCCAAAAATAACTCGCAGACGAGGCATCGCCCTCTATTTCAAGAGTCTGGGCTTTATAAACTCCCCTTTCCACCTTAAAACTTTTATAGTCGTTATTCTCAACTTTTATTCCAAATTTTTCCATCAAGCGAATTGTCATATACACATAAGGTCTTGATATCAATTCTCCATCCACAATTATTTCCAAAGGCTCCCTGCAATATGGAGCAGCAATCAACAAGGCAGATAAAAACTGGCTGGATATATTTCCTTTTATATGAACAACTCCCCCACTTAACCCCTTAGCCTTTATTTTCAAAGGCGGGCAGCCCTCGTTTCCCAAATATTCAATATTTGCTCCAAGAGTTCTCAAAGCATCCACCAAATCTTTTATTGGTCTCTCGTGCATTCTAGGTTCACCGCGCAAAATATATTCGCCGTTTTTTAGGCATAGCGCAGCCGTTAAAGAACGCATTGCCGTTCCTGCATTGCCCAAAAATAATTCAGCTTTTTCGTTTGAAAAATTTTTGCCGAGTTTTTCAAGTGCCTCTCTCATATATCTGGTATCTTCACTTTCCAAAATCCCAATGAATTTGCTCTCCCCTTTTGCCAAAGCTCCCATCAACAATACCCTATTGGAAATGCTTTTTGAACCCGGAACTTTAATTTCTCCGCTAAAATGAGAAGTGGGTTTTAATACTAGTTGAGAGTTCACAAAATTTCCCTTTGCAATAATCCTTGTTTCATAATCAAATGTCTATATGGCGTGTTTTGATAGAATGTCGGGTTGTGGGTTGCCATTATCACCGCTGTTCCGCTTGCGTTTATTTTTTGGAAAATTCTAAAAACCTCGCTCGCATTTTCTGGATCTAGGTTACCAGTTGGTTCGTCTGCAATCAAAAGATATGGGCTGTGTATCATTGCCCTGGCAATGGCTACCCTCTGTTGTTCACCGCCAGAGAGTTCTGCTGGCAAAGAATTTTTCTTTTGCAAAATCCCAACTGCGCTAAGAGTTTCCAAAACCTGTTTTTTTATCTCTGCCTGAGAAAGATTGCTGGAAACCAAAAGCGAAAGAGCAACATTTTCCGCAACGGTTCTATCGCCAAGCAATTTAAAATCCTGAAACACTATTCCTATTTTTCGCCTTAAAGCCTGAATACGCCCAATGGATATTTTTTTGCTATCATAATGCTCAGTGCCAAAATCTATCAAAACCTGCCCATTGCCCTCTCTATCTGGAAATTCATCCATATAAATCATTCTCAAAAGCGTTGTTTTGCCAGCACCGCTTGCTCCGGTCAAAAATACAAATTCGCCCTTGGTTATTTTCAAATTGACATTAGAAAGCGCAACATTGCCGCCATCATAAGTTTTTGACACGTGAAGAAAAGATATCATTTTAATTGAATATAGTAAAAAATTTTTCAACCAGTGATTTTTCTATATTACTTCCTTGCCTAATCTCTGGTTTCCTTACGCTCAAATGCAAACAATGCCGCCTCCCTTAAAGGTTGCAGGGGCTAAGGGAGTAAAGATTTACTTGGAAGATTGGCAAGAACTCATAGATTCCATTTCCAGTTGGTGGTGCGCAATTCACGGCTATAATCACCCAGAAATAAACTCTGCGCTTGAAGAGCAAATGCAAAAATTCTCGCACGTTATGCTCGGCGGTTTAACCCATGAACCTGCGGAAAAATTGGCAAAAGAACTTGTGCGCATAACTCCGCAAGGATTAAATCACGTGTTCTTTGCAGATTCCGGCTCGGTTGGAATGGAAGTCGCTATGAAAATGGCGGTGCAATTTTTTAAAAACAATGGCGTTAATGGCAAAACCAAATTTGCAAGTTTGTATAAAGGCTATCACGGAGATACAACCGGAGTGATGTCCATTGGAGACCCGGAAGAAGGTATGCACCATCTTTTCAAGGGATTTTTGCCAAAGCAATTTTTTATTCACCCATCTTTGCAAGAAATGGAAAAACTATTTGAGGAACACAGCGGCGAAATTGCCGCCTTTGCTTGCGAACCTCTTTTGCAGGGAGCAGGGGGCTTTAATTTTTATCCACCGGAATTTTTAAGCGGAGCGAAAAAACTTTGCTCACAATATAATGTGCTGCTTATAGCAGACGAGGTTGCAACAGGATTTGGTCGCACAGGAACTATGTTCGCTTGCGAACAAGCTGGCATAACTCCAGATATTATGGTTCTTGGCAAGGCTTTAACAGCGGGTTATTTGGGGCTTTCTGCAACTCTTGCAACAGATGATGTTTATAATTCATTTTTGGGAGAGAGCTACGAAAAAGCATTTATGCACGGACCAACCTTTATGGGAAATGCCTTGGCCTGTTCTGCCGCTCTTGCTTCTCTAAAAATTTTTGAGCGTGAAAATTATTTGGGAAAAATAGCTCGCATAAATGAAATATTAAAAGAGGAACTTTTGGGTTTTGAGGCGAAGGGAGTTAAAGAAACACGTGTACTTGGGGCTTGCGGCGTTATAGAGACATTGAATGAAAGCCATCACTCTGGCATTCAGGAGTTTGCACGGTCTCGCGGTGTGTGGCTACGCCCATTTTTGAACGTTGTATATACAATGCCGCCTTATATAATTTCAGAAGAGGAACTTAGAAAGGTTTGCGGGGTTATGAAAGAGTTTTTTCTAAAATAACTCCAACCCCTTGCTCCTCGCTTCCTCTATAGGCGTTAATGGCTTTTCCTCTTTGCGGCTCAAAGCCTCTCTCAGCTTTTGCTGCTTTTCAAAATTTTCCTGAAAAAACACATTCTGCTTGGATTTATTCAAAATGGATTCTGCCACAAAAACCGCCTTGCCAGCATCTGGCACGTAAACAACGGGCTGCTTTCCAACTGTGGCAATTTTTGCCGCGGTGTGCAAAGCAGAAGTTGTGGCTCCGCCTATCATAACAGGAATTCCAAAATTTTCTTTTGAAAGTGTTTCCACAACAAAACTCATCTCTGAAAGGCTTGGCGTTATAAGCCCCGAAAGACCAACCAAATTCGGCAAGTGTTCCTTTACCGCTGCCAAAATTTTTTCTGCCGGACACATAACTCCAAGGTCTATAATTTCGTAGTTATTGCAGGCAAGAACAAGAGACACTATGTTTTTTCCAATATCATGCACATCGCCTTTTACGGTTGCCATCAAAATTTTGCCAGCTTTTGCAGTTTGGGTTGCAGAACTATCTATATATGGCTGCAAAACCGCCACAGCTTTTTTCATCACTCTTGCGCTTTTCACCACTTGCGGCAAAAACATTTTTCCCGCACCAAAAAGCTCGCCAACCTTGTTCATTCCGTTCATCAAAGGCTCTTCAATAACTTTCAGCGGGCTGCCATAAGCTACACGCGCCTCATCCGCATCGCTTTCTATAAAGGTATCTATGCCTTTTACCAACGCATAAGCTATTCTCTCTTCCAAAGACAACTGCCGCCACGCCAAGGCATCCGAGTGGCTCGTTGCCTCGCTTTTTCTCTCCTTTATGCTTTCCGCATATTGCAGCAAGTGGTCGGTTGCATCTGGGCTGCGGTTGAAAATTAAATTTTCTATTAAATTCCTCTCCTCAGCCAAAATATCATCGTATATGGGAAGCGAACCGGCATTTACAATTCCAAAATCCATTCCCGCTTTTGTAGCGTGATATAGAAAACAGGAGTGCATACTTTCGCGGATTGCGTTGTTGCCTTTGAATGCAAAACTCAAATTTGAAATTCCACCAACGATGTGAGAATAGGGCAAATTTGCTTTTATGAATTTGCAGGTCTCTATAAAATCTTTTGCGTAGTTTGCGTGTTCGGCAATGCCTGTTCCAATGGAGAGAATATTTGGGTCAAAGAAAATATCACAGGGGTTGAAATTTAATTTCTCGGTTAGCAAATCGTATTCCCTTT
>Ga0268262_10001514_pt1 | contig 28604 bp, 16 predicted proteins | sample TergutNc150P3_FD_190354 | JGI IMG/M metagenome (GOLD analysis project Ga0268262, IMG submission 190354) | Nasutitermes corniger P3 segment gut microbial community from laboratory colony in Florida, USA - Nc150 P3 (SPAdes) (version 2) | ecosystem: Host-associated > Arthropoda: Insects >... | reverse complement strand
CCCACGCGCTGGAAGCCTACGCCTCAGTCATGGCGACGGACTACACCGACGGCCTTGCGATACAGGCGCTCAAGGTGATTTTCGAGTGGCTGCCCGCCGCCTACAACGAAGGAGCGGCGAATCCCGTCGCGCGCGAGAAGATGGCGAACGCCGCCACGATTGCGGGCATGGCTTTCGCCAACGCCTTCCTCGGCGTGTGCCACTCGATGGCGCACAAACTCGGCGCGTTCCACCACCTGCCCCACGGCATCGCCAACGCCCTGATGATCAGCGAAGTGCTCCGCTACAACGCCGTCGAAGTTCCGCCGAAGATGGGAACCTTCCCTCAATATGATCATCCCAAAACATTATCCCGTTACGCGCAAATCGCGGACGCTCTTTCTCTCGGCGGCAAGAACGACGAGGAAAAACTTGAGAAACTAATCGCCGCCGTGGAAGAGCTGAAAGATCAAATCGGGATTAAGAAGACAATCAAAGATTACGGCATTGATGAAAAAGATTTCCTCGCCCGCCTTGACGACATGAGCGAAAAAGCCTTTGACGATCAATGCACAGGCGCGAACCCGCGGTATCCGTTAATCGAGGAAATTAAGAAGATGTATTTGAATGCTTACTACGGGAAGAAGGAGAAAGTGTAAAACGCTATATGCGTTAATTGAAGAATTTTTACCACGGAGTACACGGAGTTTCACGGAGGAAGAGATGATTTTCGTACTAAAACTCCGTGTAACTCCGTGACCTCCGTGGTTTTATTCTTCTAAAGTAAACACACATGGTTTAAAACGCCCCTAATCTCTGTATTGTATCTTCACCTTGCCGGGAAACGCATCCTTTCCCACTTGCGTATGGCGGGAAAGAGTAACGCTTGTCAGGTTCTCGCAGCGTTCAAACGCCTCGTCCCCTATGGCAGTTACCGATGACGGAATAGTAACGCTTGGCAGGCTCTCGCAGCGGCCAAACGCCTGCTTCTCTATGGTAGTTACCGATGACGGGATATTAACGCTTGTCAAGCCGGAGCAGTAGAAAAACGTACCGTCCGCGATAGAAGTTATTGATGACGGGATAGTAATGCTTGTTAAGCCGGAGCATTTGTAAAACGCCCATCTCCCGATGGTAGTTACCGATGACGGGATAGTATAGGCCCCGGTCTTGCCGGCAGGACAGCAAACAAGAATTTTCCCGGTCTTGTCAAACAGGATTCCGTCCGCGCTCATATACGCGTTGTTCCGCGAATCTACGGAAATATTCGTCAGGCTCGCGCAGTCGATAAACATCCCGTCCCCGAGGGAAGTTACCGATGGCGGGAGAGTAATGCTTGTCAGGCCTTTGCATTCGCGAAATGCCATTTCCTCTATGGCGAGGGCGGCAGTTGCCGAAGATTGGATATCAACGCTTGTCAGTTTATAGCAGAGGAAAAACGCCCATTCCCCGATGGAAGTTACCGATGGCGGGATAGTAATGTGTGTCAGGCCGGAGCAGATGGAAAACGCCCAGTACTCGATGACAGTTACCGATGACGGGATAGTAACGCTTGTCAGTTTGTAACATTCGTAAAACGCATAATGCATAATAGTAGTTACCGATGACGGGATAGTATAGGCCCCGGTCTTGCCGGCGGGACAGCAAATAAGCGTTTTCCCGGCCTTATCAAATAAAACTCCGTTCACGCTCATATATGCGCTGTTCTGCGGATCTACAGAAATATCTGTCATATCGTAGCAGATAAGAAACGCCTCCTCCCCTATGGAAGTTACCGATGACGGGATAGTAAAACTTGTCAGGCTCTCGCAGCCGCGAAACGCCTCGTTCCCTATAGTAGTTACCGATGGCGGGATATTAATGTTTGTCAGGTTATCGCAGTCGCCAAACGCGTATTTTCCAATGACGGTTACTGATGACGGGATAATGACGCTTATAAGGTCAGGTTTACCTGAAAACGCGTGCTCCCCGATAATTGTTACGGGCAGTCCGTCTATTAAAGCGGGGATAGCCACTCTTGTCTCGATTCCGGTGTACCTCTTGATTGTAATTGCTTTCTCGTCTACAACCTCGTACAAAAGCCCTTCGGGGAACGGCTCTTCCCGGGCATCCTGTTCTTCGGACGGCTGTGCGCCAAAAGCCGGGCTGTTCTCCATATCCGCCGCGCCTTCCCGTATTGCCCCGTCCCGCGGCGCTTCCTCCGGCGGAGAGGCGGGCTTGCCGCATCTCTCGCAGGAGGCAAGAAGAAGAGCCGATAACGCGATCATCATGATGTTTAATTTAGATTTTATATACATTTTTTCTCCCTTTAATTAATTTTAATTTATAGGTATAATATAATATATTATAGGAGAAGGTTTGATGGGTAGTTACAAGCTGGATAATTTACTTGCCGATAGAGGGTCGAGGAAAATATACCGCGACGGGGACAAGGTGATAAAACTCAGGGACAAGGATTTTCCCGCGCCGGACGTTCTTTCCGAAGCGCACAACCTTGCTGTGGTGGGAGAGACCGCCCTCAAAGTTCCGCGTTTGGTAGAGGTGACGAAAATCGACGGCAAGTGGGCGGTCGTTTGGGAATATGTTGAGGGGACTTCCCTTGACAAACTTATGGAAAAAAACAAAGGCAAAGAGGAGCAGTACCTTGAACGCTTTGTTGACATTCAGCTTGATATGCACCGCCATAGCGCGACAAGGCTTCCCCTGCTTATCGAAAAAATGGAGCGCAAGATAAAATCCTCCGAACTTGACTCAACCGCCCGCTACGAAATTTTGGGAAGGCTGGCGAGTATGCCCAGGCATACCAAACTCTGCCACGGCGATTTTAACCCCGGCAACGTTGTCATTACCGACAAGGACGAGGCGTATATCATCGACTGGTGCCACGCCACTCAGGGCAACGCCTCGGCGGACGCGGCGCACACGTACCTTTTGTTTCATCTTGCGGGTAAAGCCGCGCTGGCGGACAAGTACCTTGCGTTGTTCTGCAAAAAGAGCGACACGTCGAAACAGTATGTGGAGAAGTGGCTGTCTATTGTGGCGGCTTCTCAGCTTCACAAGGCGAAAGCGGAGGAGAAGGAATTTTTACTGCATTGGGCGAATGTGGTTGAGTACGCGTAAAGTTCCGGCGTTTCCTGCGTTGCGATTACCCCAGTATTTTTCCTATCCTGCGTAACAGGTCGTCTTTATCATAGGGCTTTTTGATATAATCAACCGCCCCCATTTCTTTTGCCCGTTGTATATCTTTCGGGTCGTCTGAAACGGTGAAAAACGCTATGGGAATATCGTGTAAGTTGCTTATGGCTTTTATTCTGCCGTAAGTATCCCATCCGTCCATATCCGGCATTACCAGGTCCAATAATATTAAGTGCGGAACCAGCCCCTGATAGAATGAAGTCATCGCTTCTTTGCCCGATTTGGCGCTTGATACGTCATATTTATCCTGTAATACCGATTTCACCATCTCAAGATGGATACTGTCATCATCCACCATGAGGATTTTGCGCTTGTCATTGACGGCAGTATCTTTAAATTTGTCCGTTTCCTGTTTTAAGGCGTCAAAGTTTTTGTTGTTTTCCTGACTCATTTCATTAACATGACTTACCGAGCCGCTTATTTTATTAACGCCCTTCAGTATCTCATTCATTCCTTCGACTGTTTCTTTGCTGGTCTTTATGAATCCATCGGTCTCCTGAACCAGAGTCTCACCCGAGACTTCCATGTCGTCAGACCCTTTCCTGACCGAGGCGGTTATGTCCCGCAGGCGGCTTATGGAATCCAGTATTTGCTTTCCGCCCACTTCCTGTTCTTCCATCGCGTTGAGGATATTTTGTTCATGCTCGGAAACTGTTTTTACGCCTGAGTCTATAGCGCCGAAACGCGACAATACCTCGTTAGACGATTTGGTGATGTTGTCTATGGACGCTTTTATTTTTTTCAGCATCGTCGAGGTGGTCTTTGATTGTTTGCTGGACGACTCGGCGAGTTTGCGTATTTCATCGGCGACAACGGCGAAGCCCTTCCCCGCTTCCCCGGCGTGCGCCGCTTCAATCGCCGCGTTCATCGAAAGCAAGTTGGTTTGGCTGGCGATATTGTTCATGACCGAGTTTATTTCCAAAAGCCCCTCGGAGTCGTGGGCTATTTCCTGTATTTCCTGCGCCACTGTTTGAACGCCTGTTTTGCCGTTTTCCGACGCTTCGGTCAAAGCGCCGACATTTTTGCTGTTTTCCGCCAGCGTTCGGGTTACTGAATTAATATTGGCGGTCATTTCCTCAATGGCGGAAGACGATCTGTTTACGCTGTCAGTCTGTTCTTCTATTATTTTTTTAAGGCTGTCGATATTGGCCTTAATATCCCCTACCGCCTTGCCCGCTTCTTCCGCGCCGGTTTCCTGCTTGACCATAAGGTTTTTCATGTTATCAAGGTTAGATGTAATCTGCTGAACGGCTGTGGAAGTTTTGTCCATATTGGCGGATAGTTCAAAACTGGTATGGTTAAGCCCGTTGATTTTGTATTTTATGGTTTCTACCAGGCTTCTTAGTTTCTCCATGGTCATATTGAAATGTTCCGCCAGGTCTCCTATTTCATCATTTTGGCGGGTTTCCAGCCGGCTGGTCAGGTCCCAGTCGCTGGCAATATGATTAAGAGTTTCTACCATTTTATGCAAGGGTTTTAAAAGCGTGGTAATAAATACATTGAAAATAATAAAGATAAGCGCCATTGCCCCAAACATCGCGAGAAAAAGCCCGGTCATGGTGGTTGAAAGATAATCAGCGGTGGTAATGGGCATAATGGCCGTAATATACCAGTTCAGGAGCGGAATGGTGCCGACAACAACTTCTCCCTTGCCGGAGTAAAAAATTTGCGTCTCACCGGGTTTTAGGGATTTTGTCCGGGCAAGAATATCAGCGCCCGCCGCGCCCAGTTCCTCATTGATTTTTTTCTTTTCGGCTACCAGTTTTGAATCCTTTGCCCCGGTTATTTCCCCATCACTGTTAAAAAAGTAGAGCGCCGCCTTGTCTGTATAACCTTTGTAAATAGAATTGATGAATGTCGTAAGGTCTATGCCGGTCCCCAATATGCCGATGGGTTTGTGCCGGCTGTCAAAAACCGGCGCGTTAATCCAGAGGTTGGTTTTGTCAAGGTCAGGGTTGTAATTTATATTGAAGTTGTATTTTTCCGTTTCATTAAGAGTCATTAAATACCAGTATTGACTGGGATCCGCAGTATCAATGACATAAACAAAAGAATCGTCAGAATAGAATTTTTTGTCCCGGTCACTCACCCAAAATACCGAATTTGCCGCGAATGCCCTGCGATAACCGGCAATCTCCCTGGACGCGATTTTTTCTATATTAGGATCGTTTGGGTTAAGAAAGTACTCTTGTATCAAAGGCGAATCGGCCATTTTAAGCGCAATGGCAATTTCGCTGTTTACCGACGATTCCAGCTTAATACGCTCAATTTCCACCATTTGGGAAAGGTCAACTGCCAGGTTGTCTCTGACAATCTGCTTCATAGAAACAAGAAACGCCACGATTCCCACTATGACAATTACCAGAAAAAGAGCAACGGAGAAAACAATAAAACGGCTCTTTATTGAAGTTCGCCGTTCATTCGGCTTTGAGTTAAATAGACTTTTCATGACACCACCTTTTGAGTAAATCTTATAATGTTTTTCAGAAATCTGCAATATGCCGGGAATGGGGCTTTTTCCTGCGCTGCGCCGTGTAATATTTGTTCGTCGTAAAGGGCTAAAGCTCTTCGGTTCCTCACTCGCTCCGTTCGTCAGTAAACCTCAAAATCAAAGATTTTAATGGTAGATGCTCCGGAGCCGCCCCCCGTATCAGCGTTTCTTTCGATGGTAATCCCTTTTAAATTATTCTTGTTAAATTTGGTTTTTGTTCCCCAATCAGGTTGATTCATTTTATTGAAAGAAATATCAATGTTGCTGACTTGTCCGTCTTGAGTTGTTATTGTTACTCCATGATAAGCGCCGTCAGTAACATTGTTTGTTGAAAAATAAACCCTCCACTTTTTTCCATCACCCAATACCTTAAAACGTATCCCATTGGCATTTACCAGTTTTTGGACGAGATTTATATCGGCCGGAGTGGTTCCTGTCGATCTTGAATTTTTTGTTTGTCCGATAAGCACTTTGGCAAAAAAATCTTCTTCCGTTAACGTAGCTCCTGCCCACCTTGAGCTTTCTCCTGCCGCGCGAGTAACATTTATGGTCAAAATTTCTTTTTCCATGCCGTCAATTATTTCTCTGCCAATACTGATATTTGACCTGGAACTACTGTCATGAAGCGCTTTCCATCCCGCGGTTGACGAGATAAATACACCGGGAGTTGATATGGAATTGGCCGGTGCTGCCGTATCTGATACGGAGGGAGTTACCGGTTTGGGAGTGACTTCAGGACTTGATGTGGAAGCGGCCGGTGTCGTCGTTTTTGACACAGAGGGAGCTGCGGGTTTAGCAGGCTTGGCGGGTTTGGCGGATTTATCAGACTTAGCGGCGGCTGCCGGTATTGGTTCCGGTTCAGACAGCGCCTGCATTACCGGAGGGTTGTCCACAGTCTGGGTTGCTGCTGCGGACTCATCAATCTTTTCTACGCGGAAAGACGAGACTTGAGAAAAAACGGCAGAGCCTTCATAAAGAGAAGAAAAAACGGGCTTTACCCGCCAGTACCAGGTTCCCGCGTTCATATTCGATTCAACATAAGAAGCGATGGCGGTCTGCCTTGTTATTGACGGGTTTGTTATATCAGGCGTAAGACCGGCCTCAAGAATATAGTAGGACGCTTCTTCCACCGGCTGCCATTCAAAACGGACTGACGGCAGGTTTTCCTTATAGTTGAACATACTGTCCTGAGTGGGGCTTACCGGCGCGGACATTGCCGCGTCTACAATGGTAAACTGCCCCGAACTCAGGACGGTATCCTGATACGACAGCCGCCAATACCAGATTCCCGTGCCAAGACTAACATTGGAAAAATCAACGTTCTCGGCTGTCCGTACAATGCGCGTAAAATTGGGCCCTGAGGCAATGTCCAAATGCAAGGGTGTTTTTTGATCAATGTTGAGCGCGTTCCACGCGAAGCGGATATTTACCGGTTCAACGCTGTTTTGTATAAAGCGCGCGTTTGGACGGGGCAGCGTAACAACCGCCGCCGGCGCCGCCTGTTCAACGCCCATGGTGTCTAAAACCAACGCTTCACCGGCTTCCATAGAACGGCTTTGCCCGCCTTCCTCTTTAATGACCACGCTTCCTTTGTTCACTTGCAGCGTCATGCCGCTTTCCCCGGCGGACGCGCTCAGCGTCGCTCCGGCCGCCGGCGCGATTATACGGTCCATAACGTTAAGCGTTACGCCTGAGTCAACGGCGCCGGAGCCGGTGATACTCAAACTTCCCGAACTCAGATCGATTACAGCGCGGGCTTCGCCGTCCGAAGAAGCGCGTATGTGTATCAGGGAATTTTGGTTTATATCAATAACGCCGTCGTTAATATTCAGGGTTGTGGCGGAATATTCCGCCACGCGGATAAGATCGCCTGAGTACAGGGGTGAATCAACGGTCAGGCGGCTCCACAGCACGCGATCCGAGAAGCGGCGCTGTACATTGTTGTATTTAACGGTAACGGTTCCCATTGGTTTTTTGTTTTGGGACGCGATTGATTGGAACAGATCAAGTCTGAACAGATTCAGGCTGAACGCCGCGCCTGAGACGCAAAAAACAATAACAAACACGTCGGCAAACCATTTGCGTTGAACCGGCCGCGGCGAATTGACATTTGAGTTGTTTTTCTCTGTCGATGCCGTTTCCGCCGCGCTCATTTTTTCTCACTGCCTATTTTGTACTTCTTTTCTTCAGCGTCAAGATCAACACTGGAAAGCTCCGGAGCCTCAACGCCCAATATTTTTCTGACTTCCGCAAGAGTGCGCGGCCCTCCTTTTGCTTCAGCGAAATTAACGACGGCAAACAAACGCACCGGCTTTGCCTTTCCTTTTACCGTTACCGGGGGCATTTCTTCCGTAATAAGGCTGTCCCCGATTAACTTCCAGGTATCCTCGGTTATAAGAATATCAGCCGCAAGCGGCTTGGTCAGCGCTTCGACGCGGGAAGCGAGGTTTACCGGGTCGCCTATTACCGTATACTCCATGCGAAGCTCGCTTCCGATCTGTCCCGCGGTAACAATTCCCGTATTAATCCCACAGCCGATTCTGATGGGCGGGTTGCCGGGATCATTTGCCGCGCGATCCTTGTTTAACGCTATCAGCGCGTGGCGCATCATAATAGCCGCCTTGACGCAGTTAAACGCGTCTTTTCTGGGGCTGCCCGCGGTGTAAGCCGTGCCCCAATGCGCCATTACCGCGTCTCCGATGAATTTATCCACCGCGCCGCCTGTTTTTTCCACGCACTCGACCATGCTGGTAAGGTAATTGTTGAGCCAGAAAACGATTTTATCCGAGGCTTTGTCCCCGAACGCTTTGGTAAAATTTTCGGACAGCGCGGTAAAACCGCGTATATCGGAAAAAAAGATTGTGGCGTGCTTGGGAAGACCGCCCGGTTTTATTTCGCCGCGCATGGCTTTTACGGCGATTTCGCGGTTGGTGAATCTGCCGAATATATGCAGGGCGCCGGACATTTTTTGAAAACTTGCGCCTAACCATCCGATTTCATCGCGTCCTTTAATCTTAAACTGCTGCTTGAACTGTCCGCCTTCGATGTTTCTTGCTGCGGCGGCCAATGTTTTGAGCGGTATTGAAATTGTTTTTGAAAAAAACCAGACAAACATTATGGAGATAAACAAAACCGCCGCTGTCAGGTAAATATTGCGCCGCGTAGTGGCGGTGATACCCTCGAAAACTTTATCGTGCTCTATGCCGGTGATCACGATACAGCCGCCGTAGGCAAGTTTGGTAAACGCCGTATAATACTGCGGCGACGCTTTTGAAGACCATAACTCAAAATTAAAATCGGCGTTTATAAGCTGCTGTTTATTGCGGTCGGGAGCTTCCTGTATCCCGCGGATAAAATCAAAGTCCGCCACATTCGCGCCGTTCAGCAAAAGCGCGAAATCGGAATGTATTAACAAATCGCATTTGTCATTTATCAGAAAAGACTGGTTTGTCCCGGAACCAAAACTGTCAACCAGTTTTTCCGAAGCGATCAGGACGCAGCCCGCTCCGCTTCGCCCGCCTGTCTCCTGGTATGGAAAAAACAGGGCAAGAACCGGCCTTGTAAAAACGGGGGCGGCGTTTAACAGCGCCGTCTCCCCCCGCGCGGCGCGCGACAGGAAAATTTCGTTGTCATTAAAGTAAGTCTCCGCAAGGGACTGGTCTATATCGCGGGAAAGAAAGTAATCCCTGTTGACCAAAACATTGCGCGCGTCCTTGAGCGTATAGGTAAACGCGGCGGCGCGGGGGTTCTGGGCAAAGAAGAATTCCGCCGCAGATTGCAGCGCCGCATCCTGTATTACAGGAGACAACGCCTTTTGCGCGCTTAGGACGTTTATAGTGTACATGAGCTGGCCGGAAGCGGCGCGCATATTTGTAAGCATTTCTTCGGCTTCTTCCGCGGCTCTTCTGTTCGCCTCGAAGTTATTTTCTTCCGCGGAAATTTTTAAATCCTCACGCACCATCCATGAAACAAGAGCGGTAATTGAACCCAAAGAAAGGACAACTATAATGGAGATAATGGTTATCAGTTTGGTTCCGATTGAGAACAAAACTTTGTCATTCTGGTTTTTTCCCATATTTTATTAATATACTGCTGTCAGCTTAATTTTGTCAACAAACGGATTTATTTTTATCATTATCCTAAATATGAACGCAGACGGTTCATAACTTCCTCGAAATCCAGCGGCTTGCCGACATGGTTGTTCATGCCGGAAGCGAGGCATTTTTCAATATCTTCCCTGAACACATTAGCTGTCATGGCAATAATGGGAATGGTTCTTGCCCTCGGATTATCCAGCACCCTGATACGCTTTGTCGCTTCATAGCCGTCCATTTCGGGCATCTGCACATCCATGAAAATCAAGTCGTATTTGTCGGGGGCTTCGCTGAACATACGGACCGCTTCCGCGCCGTTTTCAGCGCACTCTATCTCCAACTGTGTCGGTTCAAGCAAGGCCTGTACAATTTCGCGGTTAATTTCCACATCTTCGGCCAGCAATATGCGCCGCCGGGCAAATATACCTTTAATATCAGCCGTCTGCGTTTCTTCCGTCTGCCGTTTGGCGCCGAGACATTCATTGATTACTTCCGCAATGGTAGAGGGGAAGAGGGGTTTTGACAGGAATTTGTCAACGCCCGCCTCCTTCGCTTCTTTGGCAATCGCTCCCCATTCGGCGGCGGAAATCATTGTTACAATGGAATTTTCAGGTTTTCGAGCCTTTATTTCATGGGTAAGCTGTATGCCGTCTATGCCCGGCATTTTCCAGTCTATAAAATAGATATGGTAACCACTCTTTTGGTCTACGAGTTCAAGGGCTTTTTCCCCGCTTATGGCGGTGTCGCAGGATATGCCAAACCCCTGCGCTACTTCAAGGAAGTACGTTAAAATATCCGGGTCATCGTCAACAGCTAAAATACGGATATCTTTTAAACTAACATCCAGCAAACGTTTCTGCTTTTCTTCCTTGCCGCGCTCCACCTGAATCGTAAAAGTAAAGGTAGAACCTTTTCCGGGTTCCGATTCAACCGATATTGTTCCGCCCATCATTTCTACAATGTTTTTTGAAATCGCGAGGCCCAGTCCCGTGCCGCCGTATTTACGGGTTGTGCTGGATTCGGCTTGTTCAAAAGACTGGAACAATTTTGTCTGTTGTTCAGGAGTTATGCCAATGCCGCTGTCGCTTACCGAGATTTGCAGGGTACAGAGATTGTCTGTTTTCCGGGCAAGGCGCAGGGCCAGGCTGATTGTGCCCTTTTCCGGAGTGAATTTTACCGCGTTTCCCAGCAGATTGGTAATGACCTGCGCTATCCGCTGATCGTCCCCTATAAGGGTGCGGGGGATGGCACGGTCAATATTCACGGAGAGTTCCTGCCGTTTTTCATCTATGCGGAAATTGACGACATTCACCACGCGCCGGAGCATTTTTTCAAGTTCAAATTCCGCCGGAGCAAGTTCAAATTTGTTTGCTTCTATTTTTGACATATCCAGAATATCGTTAATCACGCCGAGCAGGTGGTTCGAAGCGTCCTCTATTTTCATAAAACAGTAATCTTTGCGTTCAATATTAGGCGCGGACTTTCCTATCGTGGTCATGCCGATTATGGCGTTCATCGGCGTTCTTATTTCGTGGCTCATGGTGGCAAGGAAGGTGCTTTTGGCGCGGCTGGCGGCTTCCGCCGCCTCCTTTTGCCGATCCAGATTCATCAGCATATTCTTGGTATCGGTAATATCCATAAGCGCGCCGGCCACGCGCAGGGCGTTGCCGTCCTTGTCGCGAATGGACTCTCCGGAAGCGCGGTAATAGGCGTATTCGCCGGTTTTACGCAGCAGGCGGTATTCTATGTCGTAGGGTGTTTTGCCTGTTTTGTCGAGCATATGTTTTGCGAAAGCGTCCAGCGTCTTTTCCTTGTCTTCCGGGTGCAGCAGGTCGCTCCAACTGCTCAGCAGGTTGGGGAAATCTTGTTCGTCCGTATAACCCAGCATATGCCTGAACTCGTCTGACCATACGAAAGTGTTGTTCGGGTTTACGGGGTCGTCCCGTATCACTTCCATATCCCACAGGCCGATTTTGGACGCCTGGACAACCAGATTCAGTTTGGCAAGCTGCAGTTCATTTAATTCTATGGCGTACGCCAACTGCAGTTCCCGCTGAAAGATTTCGGTCATGTCAAATATATAGGCAACCACGGCAAAGCTGCCTTTATAGGGTATTTTTCTGAAATCAGCGCTCAATCTGCGTATGCCGCCGTTAAAATAGAGTTCTGTCTCGAATTTGACCCTGCCTTCCACAGCGGCGGTTTTAAGCCGCTGGTCCAACCCTTCAGGGCGCTGTCCGTTGGAAAGTACGGGCAAAAGATTTTTGGATACAAAGTCAACAAATCCGTTAAGCATTTCTTCCTTGGTAGTAAAGCCCATTGATTTGACCGCTTCCGGATTGCAGTCGATTACCCTGAAAGCCTCGTCAAATAATATGTTGATATGGGGGTTTGAATCAAATATGGCCGACACGGTGAGCAGCGCCGATTCCTGGGCGCGAAGGGCGGCGGCGACAAAAGAATTTATGCTTTCCACAACCTCGCTGTACGCGCCGCTGAAATGCGCCGCGTTCAATTTCACGTCTATATTGCCGTCGGCATGAACGTGTTTGCTTAAATCTTTCAGGTCTGTGGTAAGCAAATTGACGATGGTTACGATATTCGCAAAACTCTTTGCCAGCATACCTGTTTCGTCTTTCGCGGAAGTGTCGATGTTTACGTTAAGATTACCCTTCGCCACATTATTGGCTACGTCTGTCATATTTCTGATGGGCCTGGCGATAAGCAGGGCAATCAACATGGCCAATATAATTGAAATAACGACAGAAACCGCAAAAATTACAAATAACAGCATTTTGGATTGATCGGCGGTAGCCAGCGCGCTGTTACTCGATCTTTCCTCCACGATATTCGCCAAATCACATATTTCATTGGTAATCGCGCTTGCTTCGTCCGCGGATGTTCCCATGTTGTTAACTATCTCTATGCACCGGTCATAATCGCCGGCGCGTGCCGCGTTCATTATAGGGTCGCACGCTTCGTTTTTGTATTGTTGCACATACTTCTTGAGCGTATTGGCGCGTTCAAGCCGTATGCTCCTCTCATGTTCATTCAGGAGAGGATTTGCTTTCATAAGTTGTTCAAATTCTTGTATGGTATTCATGGCTGTCTCATAAGCCGATACAGCGTTCTGATACAGTTTGTCGATCCGTTCGGGGTCGCCCAGCGGCGCGAACGCGGTAATAATGCTCGTAATCCGGCGCAGATCATTGTACGCGGACTGGGCTTCTATAATGGTGCTTCTTATGGTTACGGGGTATTTGATGGTGTTGCTGTATATAACCGCAACCTTATTCAACCGGTTGATGGCGAACAGAGCCATACCCGTCAGCATTATGATCATCAGCGCAAAGCCGATAATCATTTTTGACTTGATTTTCAGATTATTAAACCATTTCATAGTATATCCGTGTTAAAGGCGGACGTATTTTTATTATAATTTGCGTATTTTTATTATAATGGGCGATTTTTTTGCTCATTGGTGGTATATTACCATTTCAGAGTAAAATTATCAAGGGCAAAAAAACTTTTTGGGGGAGTCGGGCTTGAAAATACAGGCGGCCTGATAAGAAATACGGAAAAAGCCTTGAAAGCGGCAGAAATAAACCTTCATTAAATTCCCTGTCATTTTCCCCTATTGGCGAATTTTCCAAAATATGGTAATCTGTTAAGGTAGCAAAATTGGTGAATTAAATTTTTATGGAACAACCTGTAATCGGCGTTATTCCCCTTTGGGATGAAAAAAAAGACAGTATATGGATGTTACCCGGCTATATGCGGGGTTTGGAAGAAGCCGGCACCGTACCGGTGATACTCAATTTGACTGTTTCAGAAACGGCGCTAAAACAGGCCGCACGCTTCTTTGACGGTTTTCTGTTTACCGGCGGCCATGATGTGAATCCTGAACTGTATGGACAGGAAAAAACCGGTTATTGTGAAGAAATCTGCGAAATACGGGATCAAATGGAAGCGTACATTTTCCGTGAAGCCGTTATAAATCAAAAAAAGTCAGCGCTGGGGATTTGCCGCGGTATACAGCTTTTTAATGTCCTGCTGGGAGGAACTTTGTATCAGGATATTCCCGCGGAATTTTCCGGCGCAGTCAACCATGTCAAAGGACCGCCCTACGATGTTCCCGCCCACAATGTCCGGCTCCTTCCCGAAAGTCCGTTGCGCGAACTTACCGGCAAAGAATGTCTTGAAGTAAACAGTTATCATCATCAGGGAATAAACAGGCTTGCGAAGGGACTTGAAGTTATGGCCTTGGCGGACGATGGTCTGGTAGAAGCCGTATATATGCCGGATCATGCTTATGTATGGGCTGTACAGTGGCATCCTGAATTTTCTCTCAAAGATGAAATCTCAAAGAAGATTTTTTCTTCCTTTGTAAGAAGCGTTGAAAACAAGAGATATTCTCTGACATCATAAATTTAAGAAAACAAAACCACGGAGGACACGGAGTACCACGGAGTTTTGGTACGAAAGTCTTTTATTCCTCCGTGAAACTCCAAGCTGTCCAACGGACAGCAGTACTCCGTGGTAAAGATTCTTTAATGTATGATATTACATCTCCCCCCTATTGACATATTTCTCAAAATATGGTAATCTGTCTCTGTATATTTCAAAGGAAGTGGGGTGCGAATCCCCCGCTAACCCGTAACTGTGAAAGGGAAGATTCCGTCATTTACGATCACTGGGTAACCGGGAAGATCGATGGAAAAATTGCCCTCAAGCCAGGAGACTTTGGTATGCGTTAGCCCTGTATGGGGTTAAACATTTTTTTCTGAGCTTCGAGGAAGAGCCTGAAAAAGCCGTATCTACCAATCCAGAAAAACTCTCTCTTTTGGACAATCCGGTCTTTTAACCGAATACAAGCCTGAGGAACGCTTGTCATTCAAAGGTATCTTTTCTTCGGAAAAGGACGCATTATGTTTTTGTTTAACTCACTTCATCAGGGAAGCCGCATGGCTTCTCAAAGCCCGGCTTCAGGTTCACTTCGCCGCAATCCGGCGCGAGGTGTTTTCACATTTGCCGTTATGTTCTGTCTGTTAACGGCGCTTTTGTTTACCGGTTGTAAAACGGATGATGAATATCCTGTATTTATCAGTATCAGCTTTATTCCGGTGGGCGAATGGGCGGATAGTTTTGGCGGCGGTTATAAAATTACCGCTTCTTCCCTTGAATATTACACCGCTGACACAGAATGGGAAGGGACAACGTATCCGGGTGAAAATATAAAAGGCGGCATTAAGGAAGCCGTTAATTTTTCGCCAGACGCGGGTGTTTTGCTGGTGCAAATTACCGAAAGCACTACGGCAGGACAGGCGGGTAAATTTATCGGCGTATATTACAAGGATTACACCGCGTCTCATGTGTTCCTGGCAAACGCGATTGACGGATCATATGCTCTCATTGTAAAGGACACGCTTGCCAAGGCAAAAAACACATTTACCGTTGACAATGTTGACACCCATGTCACTTATTGGGGTTCGGGGTATAACAAATAAATGTTTGCTTTTCTCCGCAAAAGGGCTGTCCAAGAGATAAGAATTAACCACGGAGTACACGGAGTAACACGGAGTTTTGATATGAAAATCTTCTTCTCCTCCGTGAAACGCGTACCGAAGGTACGACGTGTCCTCCGTGGTAAATATTCTTCCTGGATACCTTTTTTGGTATTGTTGATTTTCTTTCTCTTCTTTCCCGATAACGTACAAGGGCAGGACGCCGAAGATGATGGAATGTCCTTTTCCGAGGAAGAAGGCATAACCGTTACCGGAACCGTACAGACTACCCAGCAGATGGTGGTTATCGAAAAAGAAGAAATTGAACGCCGGAACGCGCCGGATATTGCGGCATTGCTGCAGGAGACGCTTGATCTCAACATTACCCGGTACGGAACTTACGGAAACATGACTCTGCTTAACCTGCGGGGGCTTGATTCAAAACGGCTGGCGTTTCTCATAGACGGAGTGCCGGTAAATTCTTCCATAGACGGAAAATTTGACATTGAGCAGATTGACCTTAATTCAGTTGAGCGCATTGAGGTAATTTACGGCGGTTCCGACAGCAAGTACAATGTTTCCGGCGCAATGGGCGGGGTGATTAACATTATCACCGTTAAAAAGCAGAAGCCCGGGCTGCGGCTCGGCGCTTCTGTTTCCAATACCGGCGTAATGCCCGGTGAATACCGGGGCCGTAACGGTAAAATCCAGGGGCCGCATTGGGAAGATCTGGCGGATACCCAGAACATTGCCGTCTCATCCGCTTATGGGGGAAACGGTTTATCAATAACAGCTAACGTATTCACGAACCGGGCGGAGAATCATTTTTTATTTATTGACCGCTATAAGTATACCCGCCGCAAGGACAACAACGAAGTGCGGGATGCCGGCGGCGCGGTATCGGTAATAGGGGAACTGCCCGATCTTTCAAAATTGATTGTTTCATCAAATTTTTATTACGGCGACAAGAATATTCCCAGCTCCGGTTTTTCAAACAATACCGGCAAACAGCGGGATATTTTTTCGCGTAACAATGTAATGCTTGATATGCCCCGCGCCTTTCGGGATGATCTTGCGATGGAAGCGTCCCTGGGGTGGCATTTTATCAGGATGGATTATACATCGCCCGCGGACGCTTTTTCCCGTCACGATCAACAGAACTTCACGGCAATAAACCGCTGGAATTGGTATACCGGCGAACAGTTGACGCTGAAAAGCGGTTTCGATTACCGGTTTATCTATCTTGATTCTACGGATATTGGCGGCCGGGACCGGCACGACGGCGGAATCTACCTGACCGCGGAATACAAACCGGTACAACGGTTCATGATCATCCCCTCCGTAAAAGCGGTGTTCGCAAATAAGGGAGACACGCAATGTACCGCGGTTCCCAAGCTGGGACTGCTGTGGAATGTAACGGATTTTCTTGTCTTCAAAAACAACTATTTCCGCGGTTTTAAATTTCCCGACTTTGAGGAACTCTACTGGGGCGAAGGCGGCAACAGCGTGGGAAACCCTGATCTTAAGCCCGAAGACGGCTGGGGTGGGGATATTGGTTTGTCCTGGCGTTATAAAAAATTAATTAATCTTGAAAGTACGTTCTTTACCCATTGGCTCAAAGATTCAATTCACTGGTATCAGGGAGCCGGAGGCGTCTGGCGGCCTGAAAATGTGGGGGAAGCAATGTTTTTCGGGTTGGACAACAAGCTGGGATTTGATATACCTGTTTCATGGGGGCCGGTTAAAAAAATCAAGCCTTCGGTTTCGTACCGGTATCTTTTGAGCTATCTGTTAAGTTTTGGCTATGATTTTGATGATGATAAGAGGATACCCTACAGTCCCGTGCATACCGTCGGCGGTTCGCTTGAGATTCAGTGGGGCGGTGGTTCCGTATTAATCGGCGGGCATTATGAAAGTCTGCGCTACGACGACAGGGCCAACATTACCGTATTGAAGCCCTATTTTTTGCTTAACGCCGCGGTTAATCAAAAAATCGGGAAAAATCTTACGGCATTTGGCGCGCTGCGGAATATCTTAAACGAATCGTATCAATCATTTGCCGATTACCCCATGCCGGGGATTACGTTGACATTGGGGATGCGGACTAATTTGGAGGTAAAATGAATAATAGAAGAATAGAAGAATTTTTACCACGGAGGACACGGAGTTTCACGGAGGAAAAGAAGATTTTCATATCAAAACTCCGTGGTACTCCGTGTACTCCGTGGTTAATTTTCTTAATTTTATTATTATCAGCCTGCGGCGCGAACAAAGGCAGGGAAATAATTGATCGTTCGGGTAGGACGGTAAGAATAAACGGCCCTATCGACCGGATCGTATCAACCGCGCCGTCAAATACGGAAATAATTACCGATTTGGGACAGGCGCGTAAACTTGTCGCCATAGACCGTCATTCGGCCAATGTCGCGGGAATTCCCGGCGGGCTTCCGCAACTGGATTTTTTCTACCCCGACGCCGAGGTGATTATTAACCTTGCTCCTGATATAATTATCGCAAGCGGGCATAATCCTACCGGATCGGGCGAAGACCCGTTCCGGCTGCTGCGTGAAGCGGGAATCCCCGTGGTGTATATTTCCATGAGTAAGAGCATTGATGACATTTATCAGGACATTGCCTTTATAGCCGGTCTTGTGCGGGCGGAGAAAAAAGGGGCGGAAGTTATCGATTCCATGAAAGCGCAAATTGCCGAAATAAGCAGGGAAACGGCGCGTATTTATACCCTAAAGACCGTGTATTTTGAAATTTCCGCCGCTCCGGACATGATGACTTTTGGCAAGGGCAGTTATATTAACGATATGATTTCCGTTATCGGGGCGCGCAATATTTTTGAACATGACAACTGGCTGGTAATGCCCGGCGCGGAGTCAATCATTGAACGTAATCCCGATGTGATTCTTACCAATGTGAATTATATTGATGATCCCGTCGGCGAAATAAAAAACCGTCCCGGTTTTGAACATATTAACGCCGTTATCAATAACCGGATTTATCAAATAGACACCGATTCCTCGGTGCGGCCTTCAACCCGCATCATTTTGGCTTTGCGGCAGATGTCCCGCGCCGTTTTTCCGGAGTTGTATGAATAACAGAAACCGCATTATCGCCAGCGCGATTATCTCATTTTTAATAATTATTGCCGCCGCCTCTTTGGGCAGTTCCGGAATCAGCCTGCGCGATACCGTTTTAATAATCCTGCACAGGATTTTCAGGATTTCCCTTAAAGCGGGTATTGACCCGAAAAATGTTTCAATTGTGTGGCTCTTGCGTCTGCCGCGGGTACTGCTGGCTTTTCTGGCAGGGGGATGTCTGGCGATGAGCGGCGCGGTCTGCCAGTCAATATTGCGCAATCCCCTGGCGTCGCCCTACATTTTGGGCGTTTCATCCGGCGCGTCTCTGGGCGCGGGAATAATCATCATCAGCGGAATCGCGCTCCCCCTGCTGGGCGCTTTTACCCTGCCTTTAACCGGTTTTGTTTTCGGCCTTTTGACTGTTTTTTTGGTCGCCGCCTTTTCTTCCCGCATAGACCGATCAATGTCAAATAACACCATTATTCTCTGCGGCATGGTATTCTCGCTTTTTTTAAGCGCCCTGCTCACCCTGTTAAGCGCAATCTTTTCCGATGACTTAAAGCGCATAACGCTCTGGCAGATGGGCAGTTTTGCCATGCGGGGCTGGACGTATGTTCAATTGCTGCTGCCGTTTTTGATTATAGGAACCGTGGGCATACTCCGTTATACCAAAGAAATGGACATTATGACCTTTGACGATGATCAGGCGCAATCGGTGGGCGTACAAACCGGCGCGCTGCGCAAAAAATTGCTGGTATGTACCGCCATACTGACCGGAGCCGCCGTTGCGTTAAGCGGCATTATCGGCTTTGTTGACCTGATCGCCCCGCACGCCGCGCGGAGAATCACCGGTTCGCGGCACCGGTATTTGATTCCCATGTCGTTTATCATCGGCGGCTCGTTAATGGTAATAACCGATTTAATCGCCCGAACGGTCATTTCGCCCTCGGAACTGCCGGTGGGCGCGATTACCGCCCTTGTCGGCGCGCCGTTTTTTGCCTGGGTGTATTTCAGGGGGCGGCGATGACCGAGGTAAAGAATCTGCGCGCCGGCTACAACGGCAATGACGTTATACGCGATATAAGTTTTAGGGTGGAAGAGGGGGAATGTCTTTGTGTGCTGGGACCGAACGGCTGCGGCAAAAGCACCCTGCTTAAATCCATTGCCCGCATTATTGATTACCGGGGCCGGATTTTGATAGATGGCAATGATACTTTCGCTGTTCCCCGCAAACAGCTTGCGCAAAAAATCGCCCTGCTGAGTCAGAATATGCGGGTTTTCTTCCCCTACACGGTATATGAAACGGTTTCAATGGGACGCTACGCCTATTCCCGCGGTTTCCTCAAAAATCTTTCCGCGGAAGACGCCGCCGTTATCAATGACACCCTAAAAAAGCTGGACCTGTGGGACAGCAGGGACCGCATGATTGATGAACTGAGCGGCGGAACTTTACAGCGGGTTTTTTTGGCAAAGACCCTGGCGCAGACTCCGCGCCTGATTCTGCTGGACGAACCGGCGAATCACCTTGACCTGAAGCATCAGATCGCGCTGCTGGATTATTTGAAAGCGTGGGTTAAGGAAAACGACACAAGTTTAATCGGTGTGTTTCATGACCTTAATCTGGCGCGGTATTTCGGCGACACGGCGATAGTTTTGGATAACGGAAACCTTGCCGCCTGCGGAACGATAGAAGAAGTGTTAAACAGCGCAATTCTGGAAAAAGTTTACGGCATTGATATACGCGCGTTTATGCGGAAGTCGCTGGAGATGTGGAATAAGTAAGAAATTTCACCACGGAGTACACGGAGTTTCACGGAGGAAGAAGAATTAAGATACTAATATCTTAAACCTCCGTGAAACTCCGTGTACTCCGTGGTTATATTCTTCTTGAATAAATTTTTAGATGTTACAGACTACTACAGCACAACCTCATCAAACAGCGGGGCTTCTTGCAGGACGCGGGCAATAATGCGGTGGCTGTCCAGAACAAGGCCGGGGTCGTTTTTCAGAATGAAGAAAGCGTCGGTTCTGGCGCGGGCAAGTTCGTCAATGTCGCGGATAGGGTTGGCGATTCCCAGATTAAGGTAGCCGGATTGTTCGGTTCCGGCAATCTGGCCCGGCCCGCGCAGTTTTAAGTCCTCCTCGGCAATGATAAAACCGTCGGTATTTTCCAGCATCACCTTCAGACGAGCCTTGCCGTCGTCGGTAAGATCATCCGAGTACACCAAAAAACAGTACGCCTGATCCTGGCCGCGGCCAACCCTGCCCCGAAGCTGGTGCAGGGCGGAAAGCCCGAAACGTTCCGCGTGTTCTATCACCATGCAGTTTGCGTTGGGTACGTCCACCCCCACCTCGACAACGCTGGTTGCAACTAACACCGAAGTTTCACCCTTGCGAAAACTTTCCATTGTCTGCCGTTTTTCCTCGTCGTCAAGTTTTGAATGAATCAGCGCCACGGTAAAACGTGGGAACACCTCTTGGGCAAGCCGCTCGGCCATGGAAACCGCGGCCTTAAGGTTTGCCTCATCGCCGCCTTCAATGAGCGGATACACAAAATACGCCTGACAGCCGGCATCAAGTTTTGTGCGCACAAAATCGTACACCCGATTTTCGCTGGATTCTTTTGCCAGATGAGTTTTAACCGGCTTTCTGCCCGGCGGCAGGTCCCTGATAACCGAAACGTCCATGTCGCCAAATACGGTCAGGGCAAGGGTGCGGGGAATGGGCGTAGCACTCATCATTAATAGGTGAGGATTGTCGCCTTGGGCATTAATACCCTTAGTAATAATAAGTGAACGCTGGGTAACGCCAAAACGGTGCTGTTCGTCCACCACCACCAGGCGCAGATTTTTATAACTGACATCCTTTGAAAAAAGGGCGTGGGTTCCCACGGCAATGTCTATTTCACCCGACGCCAAATGCCGTAGCAAGTCTTTTCTGCCCGCCGCTTTTATATTTCCGGTGAGGTACGCGATCCGCAAGCCCAAAGGTTCAAGCAGGCGGGCGGCATTTTCCGCGTGCTGGCGGGCAAGCAATTCCGTTGGGGCCATAAGCGCCGTCTGTCCGCCGTCTTCCGCCGCCCGCAGCGCCGCAAGAAAAGACACCAGCGTTTTACCGGAGCCGACATCGCCCTGTAAAAGACGCGCCATGGAATAGTGAGAAACATTACACGCCATATCCGCGTTAATTTCAGCGATGGCTTCCCGCTGTCCAGGCGTCAGCGAAAACGGCAGACGCTCAAGCAGGCGTTGCTGTAAGGGGGAAGAGGAGAAGGGGAGGGGAGAACTATTCCCTGTTCCCTTTCTCTCACTTGCCCTTTTGCCCACCATCACCTCAAGATAAAATAATTCTTCATAAATTAAAGTTTTCTTTGCCATTTCCAGTTCCGCGAGAGAAGCGGGAAAATGAATGGCCCTGATGGCGGCGGCTTTGGACAGGAGTTTATCCCGCTCAATAATTTCCCGTGGAAGCTCATCCTCCAGTTTCGCGGCGTACTGCTCAAGGGCGCTGTTTACCAAACGGCGCAGCGTTGTTTGATTCAGCCCGGCGCTGAGGGGATAGACCGGAAGTATAGCCCCGGAATTTGCGCTTTCCGCCGCTGTAACCGGTTCTATCTCAAAAGAACTGGATTGAATTTCGCCGTACTTGTAATAAAACCGGCCCCAGAGACGGAAGCGCCCGTCCTGTGCCAGTTGTTTATCCAGCCAGGGGCGGTTAAAACACAGCAGCGCCGCCCTGCCGCTTTCATCCTCGACATATACTTTCAGCGTCCGCGTCCTGCCGAAACCAATCCAGTCGCGGGCTATTACGCTCACTTCGGTGCAGACTTGCCTGTGTTGAAATTCACTGATGGGAACGGTAAGCGTCCGGTCTTCCCAATCGCGGGGGTAGTGGCAGAGCAGGCCCGCCGTATTTTGTATGCCCAGCCGCGCGAGTTTTGGAACCAGCGCGGGGCCGATGCCCCGGATTGCGGTTAACGGCGCGGCGATGGAGCGGAGCAGCATTTTACACGAATGACCTCAGCAGCAGGCCGGTCAGAAGCCTTATGGCAACGCGCGCCAGTATCCAGATTACCGCCAGCGCCGCGATAGAAACAATAATACCGGTTGAGAAATTCACCAGGCGTTTGCCAAAAATAATCCGGTTAATGCGGTACATGAGGGGCCGTGAAATGGAGTCAATGATCCGCCAGAAAGTAGAGTACATATTGCCGTTGCTGATATACCCAATAAAGCGCAGGACAAGAACGATGAAAGAAAAACCTATGATAAAGGAAAGCGCCGACCACACCGCGGAAAGGCAGACGGCGAGAATTATCCCCAGGCTGATTCGGCCCTGATTGGCGATGGTGGAACATACCGTCTGCATAATGGAAAGAAATACCAGCGCCGCAATGGGTGAAAGATCCAGAACACCCGCCCTCAGGTTGAATTTTCGCCGCCACCAGTCAAGATAGGGATCGGTAATACCGGCGAGAATTTGCGCCGGCCTGCCGTACTGGGCATTACTGAACCATGTGAGCATTATCCTGATGATAATAAGCAAAGAGTACAGGCTGATAAGCGTTGCCAGCAGCCCCATAATTATACGCATAGTTCCTTCCATGTTTCCACAACTCCCGCGCAGTCTTTTAATTCCGCTTCAGGACTTATGCCGGCAGTTGTGCGAATGATTTTTTCACCATTAGCTGAAATGTGAATAAACACCGGACAGGGGCCGGGGTTTCCCAAAATATAATTGCGCAGGGGGTAGATGCCTTCATCGCGGCCCGCCGCTTCGCTGTTCAAACGAACATGGACAGCCTGCTGGGTAACCGACGGCGGCGGCGTCCATGCCGGGACTTTCGGTTCCTCACCGGCGGATACCTTGCGCTCGGCGGAACGGCTGAGAGCGGCGATGTCGGCGATACTGCTGACCTTTAGGCTCGGTTTTTGCGGGTTGCGGTCATTGGCGGGGTCAATACTCCCTTTCAGGGCGGTAAATTCATCGAGATTCAAAATGTCGCGGCACTCAGCCCAGACTTTTGAAAAGAACACCAGATCAATATCACCCTCAAAGTCATGCAATGTCCCGAACGCCATTTCGTTGCCGTTTTTGTCCTGCATTGTCCGCAGCGCGGTAAGCTGTCCTATCACCGTGTAACTGCCCTTTTCCGCTCCGGCAAGACCGCCGCTTTTCAGGTCCGCCATGTACAGCCAGGCATTGCGGAATTTTTCCCGCTTGCGCCGGAGCGCGTCTTCTTCCGCGATTACCGTTTCAACTTCCCGGCTGTCGATTAACCCTTCGGCAATAAAACTGTACCTGTCCCTGTCTTTTTGATAATCAATTTTACCCTTGACAATGGCGATCTGGTCTTCCTGTATTCTGTCCTGCCATGCCTCCCACACCCGGGAAAAAAATATCATATCGATTTCACCATTGTAGTCCGCAATGGTTATATACGCCATTTTCCCCGATTTGGAATTTGCGATTCTGATTGCTTTAATAATACCGACAAGAATTTGATTTCCCGGCTCTATGGTTTCAGGGCGGCTTGCCGCCAGATGGCCCAAATCAACCTTTACCATTTTTTCCCACAAGTCCCGGTACTCGTCCATGGGATGGCCGGAAAAATAAAAACCGATAAGCTGTTTTTCATTTTTTAGTTTCTCAAGGCGGCTTGTTTCAGGAAAATCCTCAAACACAAAATCGGTGTACTCTTTTTCATCGGTTCCCCCAAACAGGCTGGTCTGTCCGAATTTTTTGTCTTCCTTTTGTTTTTGGGCATACTCCACCGCCCGTTCCAGATTTCCCAAAAGGTTTTCCCTGCTCATACCCAGGCGGTCAAAGGCTCCGGTCTGAATCAATTTTTCAATAACCGCCTTCCCCACGAGTTTGATGTCCACCCTTGACAGAAAATCCATAAAGTCGCGATAGGGCCCGTTTCCTTCGGAAGCATTGCGGCAGCGCACAATTTCATCGGCGGCGGCGTCGCCCAGTCCCTTGATTCCCAAAAGGCCGTAAATGATACGCCCGTCCACAATGGTAAAAAGTTTTTCGGAACGGTTTACATCGGGCGGGTCAATGGCAATGCCCATCCTGCGGGCCTCGTCAATACATTCAGATAATTTTTCCTTGTTGGCGCTGTGAATCTCGTTGGTAAGGTTGGCGGCCATAAATTCCGCGGGAAAGTTGGCCTTGAGGTAGGCGGTGTGGTACGCGATCACCGAATACGCCGCCGCGTGACTCTTGTTAAAACCGTAACCGGCAAAAGGAACCAGTATATCGTAAATTTGGCCGGCCTTTGTTTTTGAATAACCCTGCCGTATCGCGCCTTCAATAAAAGGAATTTTTTCCGCGTCAATAATTTCTTTTTTCTTTTTTCCCATTGCGCGGCGGAGTATATCGGCCTGTCCCAAACTGTAACCGGCGATAACCCGCGCCACCTGCATGACCTGTTCCTGATATACGATAACGCCGTAGGTTTCCTTGAGTACGTCTTCCAGGCTGGGATCGGGATAATGAATAGCCTGCCGCCCGTTTTTTGAATCAATAAACTGGGGAATAAAGGCCATAGGGCCGGGCCGGTACAGCGCGTTCAACGCGATAAGGTCCTCAATTTTGCCGGGTTTTACCTGTTTAAGAATGTTGCGCATCCCGTCAGATTCAAACTGGAAGATTTCAAAACTCTGTCCTTCACCTAACATCCTGAAAGTCGCCTCATCGTTTTCCGGGGCGTTTTCCACTTTGAAACCGGCGTATTCCCCGCCCCTGCGGCGGATAATTTCCTCGGTGTGCCTGATAACGTCCAGCGTTTTAAGCCCCAGAAAATCCATTTTTACCAGACCGCAGGTTTCCAGATGATTCATGTCATACTGGGTAGCAATGGCCCCGGTTTTGGTGTCCTTAAAAATGGGCGCCAGATTGTACAGAGCGGACTTGCCTATCACCACGCCGGCGGCGTGTAGGCTGGAGTGGCGGTTCAGCCCTTCCAGTTTGCGGGCCAGGGCAAAGAGTTCAGTGTAACGGGGATCGGCCTCCATTTCCCGCAACCGCGGCTCTTCCTCAAACGCCTCCTTTAAGGTGATTCCCGGCCTGAAGGGGATGAGCTTGGCAATTTTTTCGGATTCGTCAATGGATATGCCCAAAGTGCGCGCCACATCTTTAATCACCGCCTTGGCCCCCAGCGTTCCAAAGGTGATAATCTGTCCGACACGGTCCTCGCCGTATTTTTCGGTAACATAATCAATCACGTCGTCGCGGCCCTCATTGGCAAAGTCAATGTCAAAGTCGGGCATGGAAATGCGGTCGGGGTTCAAAAAACGTTCAAACAGCAGGCCGTATTTAAGAGGGTTAATATCGGTGATGCGCAGGGAATAGGCGACGATGGAACCGGCTCCCGATCCGCGGCCCGGCCCCACGGAAATATCACGCTCTTTCGCCCAGTTTATAAAATCCATGACGATGAGAAAGTAACCGGTAAAACCCATTTGAATAATAACACCCAGTTCATATTCGCAGCGTTCTGTTATTTCCCGCCATTCAATACCGCCGTCCGCCTTTTCTTGCGCATAACGTTTGGCAAGGCCTTCGCCCGCGAGGTGGCGCAAATACGCGTCGGCGTTTTCAAAACCGGGGGGAATATCAAAATCCGGCAGATACCGGGGTAATTCTTTGACGCCGATCTTCGGAACATCGGCGGTACAACGCGCCGCGATGCGGACGGTGTTCTCAATGGCTTCGGGATAATCGGCAAACAACTCCGTCATTTCATCGGCGGTTTTAAGGTAAAATTGGTCGCCGTAGTATTTTTTCCGTTTTTCATCGGCGCGGAATTTGGCAGTGCCGATGCACAGAAGAATATCGTGGGCGATATAATCCTCGCGGTTGAGGTAATGCACATCGTTAGTCGCAACCAACGGTATGCCGGTTTTGCGGGAAATGGCGATAAGTTCTTTGTTGATGTCCCGCTGGGAAAGGGGTCCCCTCAGCGTTTCGGCGGGAATGCCGTGATCCTGCAATTCAAGGTAAAAGTTGGGGTTCCCCCGCTCATCCGCGCCAAAAAGCTCGCGGTAGCGCAGGGCTTTTTGTTCCGCCTCGGCGGTCTTCCCCGCCCTGATCAGCCGCGGTATCTCGCCGGAAACGCAGGCGGAAAGGGCGATAAGCCCGCCGTGGTATTGCTTCAATAATTCTTCATCAACGCGGGGCCGGTAATAAAAACCCTCGGTGTAGGCAAGGGAACACAGTTTTACCAGATTAAAGTAACCCTCGCGGTTTGCCGCCAGCAGCACCAGGTGGTAGTATCTGTTCTCGTTCTCGGTTCCTTTTTTTTCAAAGCGGGAATCCGGCGAAACATATACCTCGCACCCGATTATGGGATTTACCGGTTTTTCCCGCTTTTGGCAGGCGGCAATAAATTCCATGATTCCGAACATATTGCCGTGATCGGTCAGCGCCAGGTGAGTCATCCCCAGTTCTTCCGCCCTGTCCGCCAGACTGTGTACGCCAACGGCGGCATCTTGCAGTGAGTAATCGGAATGGACGTGGAGATGGACAAAATCGCTCATGGATAACTTATACTACCGTGAAAAAGCCGCAATGTACAGGCGGCCAATATTACCCCCCACCCGCAAAAAAAAGCCCCCAGGCATCCCCGGGGGCTTGTGCGTTTCTTAAACGACTTTAGAACTAGAACTGGAAGGCAATGCCCAAAGGTACTGCCCAGTTGATAACGGAAGTACCGTCCTTATTATTAGCAGGGTTCTTAATGCCATTAACGCCATCTTTATACTTCGTTCCGTCGGTATACACAAGGATACCGGCATAGAAGTTCGGAGCCCACCAGCTTGATTTGATGGTGACATACGGATTTACATGGAAGCCCATCTTGGCATAAGAAGCATCTCTATACCCCTCAGTATTATCCTTGGCAGTATAATCAACGCCGACGCTGAAATGAACGGCCAGAGCTTCACTCACCGCGTAGTAGGGCTGTACGTCGAATACCACATTAATGGGAAGGTTATGCGCTTTATCATTTATCACTTCTTTTTCCGCAAATAATCCCTGAAGACGGGCTTTAACCCCGAAATCACCGGCGTCAAACTTGGCGGCCACACCGGCGGCTATCGGATAGTTATGGGAATACTTTTCTTTCGATTGGGGCAATCGATACCCGAACCCGATGTCGATGCTCAGATTCTCAATCGCCGTCAGGTTGAAGTACAGCCACAGTTTGCCGGTATTCATAGTTACACCTTTCCCATTAAAGCCTTCTTCATCTCCCGCATTTTTTCCGGTTACCGCCTTAAACTTCTGTACGGGGTAGGCGCCAGTAGCATCAAAACCATCAGGTTCATACTCAGTATCCGCGAATTGTGTATATGCCGTTGGATCTACTTTGGCTTTGTTTCCCACATCGCTCGCATAGGTAATGGCAAAGCTGCCGATGTTTTCAATGTTATAGGCGACCTGCAGGGTGCTTTTCATGTACACATTTTGCACATCTGTTACATCTTTGTTTGGGTCATCCTTAGTACTACCTTTCTTCATAGCTTCGCTAATAAAGGGAATAGCAATGTTAATTTCCAGGGGTTCAATGGGGGTAATGATCAGGTCAAGCCCCGCATCGCCCCATCCGCCGTAGAATGAATTGCCAAACTTCCAGTTTTCTTTGGCAACACCCACATCACCGGCTACCTGGTAGAAATTCCATCCGCCAACGCCGGGTTTCTCAAAGCGTCCGTCCGGGCCGCCGCCGATCAAGATTTTCAACGCGTCAACAGGTTTCCACCAGGCATGACCTTGGGCGGAACCGACATTTTTGCTCCAACCCCCGTCCGCGTCGTAGCGGAAAAAAGCCCCGAAGGTACCGTCGTCATTCTCACCGGACGCGCTGATCCGGAACTGCCCCATGGTGCCATCAGCTTGCGGTTTGTGCGCCACAGTGGTAGGAGTCGCAGCCGGTTTGGCGGTAAGAAGGGCTTTTCCGTCCGCGTCGTTTCCGTCCTTCCCGGTGTCGCCTTTGATAAGGTTTACGCCCCCCTTGACATCTACCGCAATGTCCGCGGCAAACACCGCCCCCGCAACCAGCGCAAAAACCACTGAAATTGCAATCAGTTTCTTCATAATCAATCCTCCTGAAACTTTCGGGAAGGAAGCAACCGACGGTTAAGCGAATGTGTAGACAAAAATGAAAGAAATAAAATATATTGATATTAATACATGCACAATGATAAAGATAATGCTTATGAAAAATGTGAATTAGCTGAAA
>Ga0268262_10001513_pt1 | contig 28607 bp, 25 predicted proteins | sample TergutNc150P3_FD_190354 | JGI IMG/M metagenome (GOLD analysis project Ga0268262, IMG submission 190354) | Nasutitermes corniger P3 segment gut microbial community from laboratory colony in Florida, USA - Nc150 P3 (SPAdes) (version 2) | ecosystem: Host-associated > Arthropoda: Insects >... | reverse complement strand
GCAGGTACGCAGCGGCAGCGAGGAGATGCTTAACGGGAGCCAGGAAGTCATGAATGAAAGCCGCAACTTGGAGAAGGTAACGCAGGAGATAACCGGCGGAATGAACGAGATGGCCCAGGGGGCGGATCAGATAAACATAGCGGTAAACAACGTCAACGAGATGACCCAAAAGAACCGCGACGCCATTGATACTTTGATAAGGGAGGTTTCGCGCTTCAAAGTGGAATAAGGCAAAGAACGAGATTTTAGAGGGGGCTATGAGGATTAAATTACCGGAAATTTTCTCAAAACGCCCCCTTTATATTCAACTATTGTTTACAAGTTTCGCGTTTATAGTAATGGTTGTGCTTAGTTATATCTTCACCAGCAGAATCGTGCGGGCTAATCTTGTACATAATGTTGAAAGCATGCTTGATTATATAGAATCTAAAATCAACTATGAGTTGCTGGAGTCACGCACAATTCTGGATGATTTCGCGCAATCCATTCAAAGTTTAGCCAGACGTGGGTATGATGAAGCAAAACTGACCGCTTACAACGCAGATATAACAGCAAATTTACTCTCAAAAAATAACCCGACTTTCAGCTCTAATGGTCCTTTCGGTTATATAGAAGAATCTCCGGAGGGATCGTTCTTTTTTAACGGCATTGGCTGGGAGCCGCCGGATTCCTGGCAGCCAACGGAACGTCTCTGGTACAAAATGGCCCTGGAAACCGGTAAGGGCGTTGCGGAAACATTTCCGTATACGGATATAGTATCAGGTGAAACTGTCTTAACATACTCCAGCTGCATATTTGACAGCGAGGGGAAACGTTTAGGCGTTGTCGCCATTGACGTAATGGCCGGCTATATCGGGGAAAGTGTTATTAATATCGCTTACATGAAAGACCAAAGCTACGGAGTATTGGTCAGTCAGGATTTAACAATCATTGGCCATTCCAACCCGGATTATGTCGGAATGAAAATGTACGACCCGATAATCCCCCTTTCAATTTTTACTGAAGAATTGTTGCGTAAAGGCAAAATTTCTGAAGTTATGTGGGTTAACTGGAAAGGCGAAAAGGTCGTTGGTTTTTTCAGGACGCTTCCCAATGGTTGGCGCCTGGGTATTTTCGCACAAAGAAATTTGTACTATAAACCTGTATACACTATGGCGATGACGCTGGGTATCATGGGCTTTATGCTTGCGGCAGTGTTGATCATCGTCCTGATTCGCGTTGACGCGGCAAAAAATAAATCGGATATAGAAAACAGGCATAAAAGCGAATTCCTTGCCAACATGAGCCACGAAATAAGAACGCCGATGAACGCCATAATCGGCATGGTCAAGATAGGAAAGGAAGCGCCTAATATTGAACGCAAAGATTACTGTTTTATAAAGATAGAAGACGCCTCAAACCATCTCCTGGGCGTGATTAACGATATCCTGGATATGTCAAAAATCGAAGCCAACAAATTCGAGCTGTATCCGGTAGAATTTGAGCTTGAAAAAATGCTCAGGCGCGTAGTGAATGTCGTCAATTTCAGAATCGACGAAAAGCAACAAAAATTCTCCGTGCATACAGACCGCGCAATTCCCCGCACGCTCATAGGGGACGACCAGCGGATAGCGCAGATCATCACCAACCTACTGGGAAACGCAATTAAATTCACGCCGGAAAAAGGCTCCATTGCCCTTGCCGTGCGCCTTACCCAGAAAATAAACAACCTCTGTACCCTGCAATTCTCGGTAACCGATACAGGAATCGGCATCACCCCGGAACAACAGAAAAAAATCTTCCAGTCTTTTGAACAGGCAGAATCCAGCACGACCCGGAAATACGGCGGCACAGGGCTAGGGCTCGCAATTTCAAAAAATGTCGTAGAGATGATGGGCGGCAATATATGGGTACAATCGGAACCCGGAAAAGGCTCTACCTTTTCTTTTACGATTCAGGCAATGCGCGGCACGGAAGAAAAGCACGGGCTTTTGGCCGATGACATTAACTTAAAAAATGTCCGCATATTAACCGTTGACGATGACCCCGATATTCTGACGTACTTCATAGATATTGCGCAAAGGTTTGGCTTATCCTGCGATACCGCTATAAGCGGAAAGAAAGCCCTTGATCTTATAAACAAAAAAAACGGCTATCACATCTACTTTATAGACTGGAAAATGCCGGGTATGGACGGCATACAGCTTGCCCGTATAATAAAGGAGCGTGGGCCTGAAAAGTCCATTGTCATAATGATTTCTGCCGCCGAATGGAGCACTATTGCCGAAGAAGCGAAAACTGCCGGCGTTGACAAGTTCCTTTCCAAGCCCCTGTTCCCTTCCACAATCGCGGAAGTGATTAATGAATGCCTCGGCGTAGACAAACAGCAAGCGGCACAATCGCATGCCGCGGAAATCGCGGGTATTTTCGCCGGGAAGCGCTTGCTGTTGGTTGAAGATGTGGAGATTAACCGCGAAATTGTCATAACCCTGCTGGAACCGACAAAGCTGGATATAGACTGCGCTGAAAACGGCATGCAGGCCGTCCGCATTTTTTCTGAAGCCAAGAAAAAATACGACATAATTTTTATGGACGTACAAATGCCGGAAATGGACGGCTACGAAGCGACAAAGCGTATAAGGGCATTGGAAGCGGAAACAGGTTCCGCTTCCCAAAAAGCCAGCAGAGTTCCGATAATTGCAATGACTGCTAACGTATTCAAAGAAGACATAGAAAAATGCCTCGCCGCGGGCATGGACAGCCATGTTGGAAAACCACTGGATTTCGAAGAAGTTATGAAGCGTCTGCACTCATATTTGGATATACAATGAAATGGTTTAATAATCTGAAAATCAAATCAAAAATGATAGTCGGTTTCGCGTTGATTATCATAATGTTGACGGGCATGGCTCTGTTCGCAATTAACCGGTTGAATAAAATTACGGTTTTATACAGCAATACAATTAAATACCCCGTAACCATAAGAAGCGCCATTACAGAGACCCAGTCTGCGTACAATGATCTGCGTCGGATTACGAGTCTTATTACCGCGTTCGCACCGCTGAACGAAAGCGCGAAGATCGACAAACTGTATCAGGACGCTGTATCAGCCTATGAGTTAGCTGTGAATACCATACAGGAATTTGAACAGCTTTTAAACGAAAACCCTCTTATAAGTGAAGAAGAGAGGGAAATACGGCTTGAACGCGCTGAAACGCTCAAGAGCTACGTGCAACGATACAAAAACGAAATATGCGATCCTATAACGGCAATGGCGCGTAATGGCGATTATGACCGGTGCATAGAAATAGTCAACAACATGGGAACTTTCGCGGACGAAGTAAGCGCGATTACTGCTCAAATGTGCGAGTTGGCAAATATCGTAGAGGAAAGATCTAGTAACAACGCGCTGGTTACCGCCAACCAATCCAAGATGCTGTTAGTTGTAATTTTTGCGGTTTCTGGTGTTATTTCAGTTATATTGGCTATGTTGATCGCCTCGCTTATTGCCAGGCCCATCAGAAATATGACAGACGTAGCCAATAATGTAGCAAAAGGCAACCTTAACGTAAATATCGACACTTCCACAAAAGACGAAACAGGTATGCTGGCAAAGAGTTTTGCGAATATCGTAAACATCGTCAATTTACTTACTACGAATCTGAAGGATTTAAGTAAACACGTTCATGCAGACGGCAATATAGACATGAAATTAAACGCAGCGCATTACAGCGGTGCGTATAGCGAGGTTGTGGAAAGTATAAATTCTTTCGTCGACGCCGCCCTCCGTGCCCAGGAATCGGCATTGATCACCGTATCGGCCATATTTGAGTCAAACCCCCATATCAACATATTATTTGACGACGCTTTTAACGTAATAGACTGCAATCCTGAAGCGATCGCATCATTGGGCTTCAATACCAAGAAAGAATTAATTAACGGATTTGCTGACCTTGTATCCAGGACTCTTCCGCCTGTACTTTCCAATGGAGAGCGTACTCAGACTTTAAACCAGCGGCTTAAAACTGCCATAACGGAAGGCATGGTCAAATTCGAAACGGAACTGAATTTATACGGCAACATACACAGATTGAGCGCTGATTTCAGGAAAATACCCTATAAAGGCAGCATTGCCGTGGTCGCTTATATATTTGATATGACTGAAATGTTTCAACGGGAAATGCAATTGGCGCGCGCCACGGAATTAATTGAGCTACAACTGGCCAAATTGAATCTGGTTGTCAAGGCGACCAAAATCGGCCTGTGGGATATGGAAGTGGTACAGGACGATCCTGTAAACCCGTCCAACACCTTTGTTTGGTCGGACGAATTCAGGCGTATGCTTGGGTATAACGACGAGAATGATTTCCCCAATGTGCTTGGCAGTTGGAGCAACCTGCTGCACCCGGAAGACAAGGAAGCGGCGCTGGACGCTTTCGCAAAACATATGCTCGACAAAACGGGCAAGACACCCTACGACATAGAATACCGCCTGTTGCGTAAAACCGGCGAATACGCCTATTTCAGGGCTTCCGGTGAATCCATTCGCGACAAAAACGGCAATGCCATACGCGTTGCCGGCGCACTCATGGATATTACCGATACCAAGAACATGCTGCTTGACAAGGAGCGGCAAAGGGCGGAGGCGGAAGCCGCCAATCACGCGAAAAGTACCTTCCTTAGCACAATGAGCCACGAAATAAGAACGCCGATGAACGCCATAATTGGCATGGTCAGGATAGGAAAGGAAGCGTCAAATATTGAACGCAAAGATTACTGCTTTATGAAAATAGAAGATGCTTCAAATCATCTCCTGGGCGTAATCAACGATATCCTGGATATGTCAAAAATCGAAGCCAACAAATTTGAACTGTATCCGGTAGAATTTGAGCTTGAAAAAATGCTCAGGCGCGTAGTGAATGTCGTAAACTTCCGAATCGATGAAAAGTACCAGAAATTCTCCGCGCATATTGACCGCGCAATTCCCCGCAACCTCATAGGGGACGACCAGCGGTTAGCGCAGGTCATCACCAACCTACTGGGGAACGCAATCAAATTTACGCCGGAAAAAGGCTCCATTACCCTTGCAGTGCGCCTGATTCAGAAAATAAACAATCTCTGTACTCTGCAATTTTCAGTTACCGATACCGGAATCGGCATAACCCGGGAACAGAAGGAAAAAATCTTCCAATCTTTTGAACAGGCGGAATCCAGCACGACCCGGAAATACGGCGGCACAGGGCTTGGCCTTTCGATTTCAAAAAACATTGTAGAGATGATGGGCGGCAAAATTTGGGTTGACTCAGAACCTGGGAAAGGCTCTACATTTACCTTTACGATTCAGGCACAGTGCGGTACAGAGGAAAAACATGGGCTTTTGTCCGACGAAATAAACTTAAAAAACGTCCGTATATTGGCTGTTGACGATGACCCCGAAATTCTGGCGTACTTCATGGATATTGCGCAAAGGTTTGGCTTATCATGCGATACCGCTTTAAGCGGGGAGAAAGCGCTTGAGCTCATAGGTCAAAAAAACGGTTACCATATCTATTTTATCGACTGGAAAATGCCGGGCATGGATGGTATTAATCTTGCCAGCAAAATAAAAGCGCGTGGGCCTGAAAAGTCAATTGTCATAATGATTTCCGCCGCCGAATGGAGCACTATTGCGGAAGAAGCGAAAACTGCCGGCGTTGACAAGTTCCTTTCCAAGCCCCTGTTCCCATCCACCATCGCGGAAGTGATCAATGAATGTCTCGGCGTGGACAAACAACAGGCGGAACAATCGTATGCCGCAGGAATGGCGGGTATATTTGCGGGAAAGCACATGCTGCTGGTTGAAGATGTGGAAATTAACCGCGAAATTATCCAAACCTTACTGGAACCGACACAGTTGGAAATAGACTGCGCTGAAAACGGCGTACAGGCCGTCAAAATGTTTACAGAAGCCCCGAAAAAATACGACATAATTTTCATGGACGTACAAATGCCGGAAATGGACGGGTACGAAGCGACAAAACGTATCAGGGCATCGGAAGCGGAGGCAGGTTCCGCCTCCCAAACTATCAGCAGAGTTCACATAGTTGCAATGACCGCTAACGTGTTCAAGGAAGACATAGAAAAATGCCTTGCCTCCGGCATGGACAGCCATGTTGGCAAGCCGCTGGATTTCCAGGAAGTTATGAAACGTCTGCATTTATATTTGGACTAATACGATATAAAAATCAAATACCGTTATTGCCATTTATATCTGAATTTTTTGGAATCCCAAATTATTTTTTCTTTATTTACATCCCACCATTTTCTGATTTCATTCCAATTTATATCACTCGGAATAAGCTCTTGCAGAATATTTTTTAGATGCTCTTTGCTTGAAACACAATAAATATTGTCGCTATCAATGTTTTCCAGATACATATTTACATCAGAAGGAAAAAATCCATATCTTGATCTGTGTTCCATGTCAAAGTTAAATGTTGGAAATTTTTTTATAGACCAGACTTCCTTTTCTTTCATTTTTCCGGTAACCATTTTATTTTTTAACTCATTTACATGCTCGTCGGTCACAATCCATCCTATAATAAGATCAGGATCTATTTCTTCTATGAAACCATGTAAAGCCAAAGACATATGCTCAAATTCCCTGTCTTTATCAGGGTATACCAGGTATTTTTCCGCTTTTTCCGATAATACCGCTGTAACTAAATCTATGGAACGCGAATTTTCAATTAAGCCAAAATAGCTATTGTAATACAAATTTGGATTGGGTCCAAACCCTTCCACGCAAGTAATAGAATTGACATAACCATTTTTATAGCTTAAAAACCCATCATTATACCCGGCAATTTTTAACTCTTCTGAGTAAACTCTTACAAATTCCATTAATTCAGGGTGTTCGCATTTTGCCTTACTCTCATACCCGGAAATAGAAACAGATATAAATTGCTCATCACGATGTCGCGGAGATTTAAGGCCTGATTTATCCAAATCGTATATATATTGGTATTCGGTGCCGTAATATATTGTACCTTTTTTGTCTGGATCGCTTATTTTCACTGTGCTTACCATTATAAAGAAGATTTTATTTCTTGCCAATGTATATAATGGACAAATACATGATTTATATGTTATAATAAGCAATCGGAATCTATAAATTTTATCGGAGGTGTAAAATGGGGTACAAAGTCGGAGTGGGTATTTCCAATAAGCATGTTCATCTGAACGAAGCGGATTTGGCAACGCTTTTCGGAGCAGGGCATAAGCTCACCGTTAAGAAGCAGTTGAGCCAGCCCGGGCAATTCGCGGCGGAAGAGCTGGTTGACGTGGTTGGTCCCAAAGGAACCTTGAAAGGTATCAGAATATTGGGCCCTACTCGCAAGGAATCCCAGGTAGAGTTAGCCATGACAGATGCCAGGGTAATAGGGCTTTCTTTGCCTGTCCGTGAATCGGGGGTCCTGGATGGCTCTCCCGGAGTCAAGCTCATTGGCCCTAAAGGGGAACTTGAATTGGCAAAGGGGGCAATTATCGCCCTGCGCCACATTCACCTTTCTGTCAGCCAGGCAAAAGAAGCGAATGTCAAGGACAAGGATTGGGTAACGGTAAAAACCTTTGGAACCCGGCCCCTCATCTTTGAAGACGTGCTGGTCCGTTCCGGGGACGCCCATCTTAGCGAAATGCATGTTGACACCGACGAAGGAAACGCCGCTGGCATAAAAAACGACGATCAGGTGGAAATTATAGGAAAAAAGGAATAAGGATTTAGAGCCTATCCGATTTTGGATAGGCTCTTTTTTTTCTTCAATCCAAATAGCAAATACCTTAACACGGGTATTAACCGTATAACTTCACTAAATATTACTGTTACTACAAATGCTGATACCAATAATAAAAAATAATTATAAATCATGGGCAGCTTAAAAACAGAAGTCAGAATATACGCTATGAATACCATTATCGGATAATGGCTTAAATACCAAAAGAAACTGCGGCTTTTTAAATAATCCAATAACTTATTCGTTTTATTGAAATACTTTTGCGAACAGCCCAATATCGCCAGCATCATAATCCACGAATAAAAATTTGTTAACGGATGCTGCAAAAAATAATCATCGGCGAAATTTTTACCGTAAAAATAATAAACCTCAATAATGCCCAGTGCTATTCCGGCTATAAGCAAAGGAATCCTGAATTTTGCCAAAATATCAATAATGCGTTCATGCGAGAAAAAATAATATCCAGTCAGAAAGACAAATAAATATATACCGTTCCTGAATACTGTAATCAACGGCGTGTTTAGCAAAAAGGATGAACCCCAAAACGGCAGGAAAAGAGCAAGCAATACAAAAATATTTGATCCGCCAGCTAACGCCGTTAAGCCATCATTTTTATCTATTTTATATAATATCAATAAAACCAATGAAACAATTAACAATTCAAAGTTAAACCACAATGGCCCCATGCCTGTTAAGCAATAAACAAAATATTTCACAAAGCCCGGTACATAACTACCCGCAAAAATATCAAAATAATGATCTGTTACCCACCCGGTTATCCAGCCAAGCAGAAATATTCCGCCAATAAAAGGTATCAATAATTTATGCACCCGTTCTTTCAAAAACTGTTTAACCGTGCGTTTTTGTAACGCATATCTGGCGCTTATACCGGCTACCAAAAACATAATGGTCATTAACCAGGGATATATAAAATAACAAAGAGTGTCAAAAGCCGGAATTCCTGTTTCTCCAATGTTTGATACAACACTGGCGCTGTTAAATAAATACGCGACGTGGTATACAATAACAAGGATTACCGTTACAGACCGTACATTGTCAATGAAATACTTCCGGGAAACATTTTCATTCGCTTCTGTCATTTTATCCTTCCAGTATCTTAATAATGTCGGTAAAGCCCTTCTTTTTGGCATGTGCCATTGGAGTAATTCCATCCTTATCCGCTAAATTAACATCCGCTCCAGCATCAACCAACAAGCGCACAACTTCAGTATGCCGACTCCCTCCATCGCCCAGAATGATTGCCTCAAGCAACGCGGTCCACCCCAGCTTGTTAATATGATTGACACGGATATCTGTTTTTAAAAGCTCTCTGATGATTTCAACATGCCCCCGGTCAGCAGCCCGGATCAACCCGGTTCCATTGTAACTGTCAGTACTGTAGACATCTGCACCGGCCTTGAGTGTTTTCTTCAGCAACTCTGTATACCCGTCGGAAGTAGAAATCAAATATGCGCTTTGAAGGGTATTGTCTTTCATATTGACATCCGCACCGGCGTTAATCAGCAAATCGACAATTTCCAGATAGTTCTTATAAGCAGCGGCTACAATAGCGCACTTGCCTTCCCTGTCTTGCGCATGGATATAAACATCCTTCTTTAACAATGCTTCTACAACACCAACATCGCCTTTTTCCGAAGCAGATATTAGCTGTAAACTGTCTTTTCTATTTTTTTCCGAATAAATTAATCTTTTTGGCATATTAATCTCCTTTTTTGTTCTGATTATTTCTTTATTTCCTTCATTGCTGCTCCCCAATCGCAAATTTCATTTCCATCCCAGGAAAAATATTTATTTCCTACAGTATGCACAGGACGAATTGTCTTTATGCCTTTTTCAATGCTCAATGTTTCATCACATAAAAATTCATCAGCCAAAACATTTTTTACTTTACACAAAAAAACAATACTGTCATTCATAGCCATTGTTTTATCAACTTGCAATTCATAAATCCACGGACTTTTTGATAAAACCGGAACATCCAGAATTTTCCCTTTTTCTATTTCCACATTAACATTCATTTTATCCTTTGAATATCCTTCTTTATTGCCAAAATAATCCGCAATTGGCAATAACTCTTCCGTAACAAGGTTAGCCGAAAACATTTTATTAGCTATTATGCGGTCTTGTGTTAGTTTTTTATTTCCAACACAGGCCATCACACCTATCTCAACGTCCCAATAAAAATTAAACCAGCCAAACAAACCAAAATTTGGCGTATTATCATCTTTATATGTACCATAAAGAAACAACGGCAGCGGGCAGAATTTATAGGATATTGGCAAAGATTTTTTCATAATAGCGCACTCCCTTTTTCAATATCCTATTTTATTAGAAACTGTACCAATATATTGGTAGAAATTTCCAATTCGCCTATTGGTAATACCGTTGAACCATCGCCTCCGGCCGCAGACATATCATCAGCCATTAATCGATTGCTAAATCTATTGCTCATTGGCGAAACCTGCTGTGTTCCCTGATCCGTTATGCTTATTACCTTGATTACTTTATTGTTTGATAATTCCGCGTATTGATTGGCTTTTTCAAGGGCTTTTTGATACGCAAGCTCACGCGATCTAATATAATACTCCGTGGTGTTTTTTACACTATAATTTACCTGGTTCAACTCTATTCCATTGATCTGAATAAGCTGATCTATTATCCATGATGACTTTTCGACATCATTGGTAATATTTTCGATAGAAAAAGTTATAGTTTGCTGGGCTCTCTGCCCTACAAGAATACGCTTGGTGGTATATTCATATTCCGAATTAAAATTCAAAGAAGCGGTATTAATATTCTTGTCTTCAATTTTTGCCTCCTTCAATATGCTCAACGCCTGTTTAACCATCTTGCTTACTTCTTCCTGGGCCTCTTTGGTCGTTTGAGCGACATTGCTTAATGTAATGCTCATTTGAATAATATCAGGCTGGACCGATACAGTACCGGTTCCATAAACAGAAATCGTACTTTGCTGTGAAGCTTCTCTTTTACAGCCTAACACAAATACAACAACCAATAATAAAGCAAAAACCAAAAAGTACATTGTTTTCATAAATTCTTCTCCTTTTTACTAATACTATTCAGAAATAATAATATTCCTGCCACTGAAAATATTACCCCAATAATATCTAACCATAATGGCTGGAATGTCTGTTCAGAATACGCGCTATTAAACCCTTTAACAGGCAGTATGTCCGCAAATTTCATTGCCAATACGGAAACCAAATTATTAAATAAATGAATATAAATGCTTAATATTATTGATTCTGTTTTTATACAAATCCACGCGGAGATTATTCCTATTATAAACGCTGTAACAAATTGCCACGGATTAAAATGAATAATCCCAAATAATAATGAACTTAATATTATAGCCTTTCTGATGGAATAATTTCCTCTAAAGCCATTAAGAATTAATCCCCTGAATAACATTTCCTCAACAAAAGCCGGTATTATACCTACAAGTAATATTGATACAATGATATATTTGTTAACGATTATAGCTTCAAACAGATCCTGTAAAAATGATGGCATAGGCAGGAAAAAGTTCAGCAAATTATCTATTTCAGATGATATGATAACGAACCCAAGCATAAATACAACTATTGATACCCAATAATTCAGGGAAACATTATTGAACTTAAATACTTCATTGAAATTTTTATGCGTTTTTTTATATCCCAGAAAAATAACCAATCCAAAAGACAATAAATTTAATAAAATTACCCCTATTCCATAAATTAAGGAATCAGTTCCTATTCTAAGTAAACCTATTATAACGCCAAATATTAGCCCGGATCCTACCTGAATGCCCGCAAGTAAGAGGCATAAAAGTATTGCGTTCTTTATTTTCGGATAATTTATAACTTCCATTTTTTCCTCAATGAAATTATATTACCATTTTTGGGCAGTAATTACAAGGGGAATTTCTGTATTTAAGATGAGGCTTTATACATTTCCGCCTGGGAGTTCCACAAAGTTATATAATAAGGGCAATCGCCTAACAGTTTTTCATGACTTCCAATATCCAGCACCTTGCCTTGCCGCATGACTATAATTTTGTCGCAAAATTTTATGCAGCTAAGCCTGTGCGTAATAATAAAAGCGATTTTACCCTGCGCGATGTCAGCGAACGACTTGTAGAGCTGGTATTCCTGTAACGGGTCGATTGAAGCTGTCGGCTCGTCAAACGCGATGACATCCGAGTCGCGGTATATACCCCGCGCAATCGCGACGCGCTGCCACTCGCCGATTGACAGGTCAATCCCGCCGAATTCACGCCCAAGGTTTGTTTCAAGGGCAAACTTTTCGTTTAAATCAATGCCGGATATTTTGAGCGAAGAAAGAACCCTTGTCCTGTCATTTTTGCTTAAATCGCCCATTCTGACGTTCTCTTCAAGCATCATTTTATATTTCTTAAAATCCTGGAATACGGCAGATACGTTTTTGTGCATATCTGAATACCGCAAATCAGAAGTGTTCACGTTGTTATGATAAATTGCGCCAGTTCTCGGCAGATATACGCCAAGCAACAGGCGGACAAGCGTAGACTTGCCGCATCCGTTTTCGCCGACAATGGCTACGGTTTCGCCTTTCTTGACGGCGAAGCTGATATTGCTCAGAACTTCCGGCCCATCGGGATACTCAAAACACACATTGTCCAGATGTATGCTGTCATGCTCAAAAACAGATTTACCGTTATCGGCGGGCATATCCAGATTAAGAAATTCAATATACCCTTTCAGCTTTGCGTATCCCTCGGAGAAATCGCCAAGGCGGGAACCTATCAGCTCATCCATAAGGTCAAATACGGTCTTAATCGAAGTGAATACGGCGACGAACGCGCCAATGCCTATAAAGCCTTTGAAAATAGAATCCAGAAGCAGGTATAAAACACCTGCGTAGCCAAGCAAATTCAAAATTTTCGCAAAACTGTCAACAGCGGCAGCCTTGCGTTTGCTCTTTATCAGCAGATGAGTTATAGTTCCAAGAGTCCTGTCGTAAAGCTTAAAGAAATACGATACCACGCCGAGTATGCGTGTTTCTTTTACATATTCACGTTGCGAAACGCAATTGGCGTAATGCTCTTTCTTTCTTCTGAGCGCCGCCAACTCATCTTCACGCTCAATAAAAATTTTTGATTTGACAACCTGGGCTACAAGCGTTGGAATGAATACTATAAAAACGCAAAAAGCGAGTATGGGGCGCAACGAATACAGATACACGCTATAAATAACGAAATAAGGCATATAAAGCGTGAATATATCCATCACTATATTCGTTACCTTCCTTGAGGCGGAAGCCCCTACATAAGCCTTGTTTATGCTGTCAAGCGTTTTTGGGTTCTCAAAACTAATGACATAAAGCTTGCCTATTTTTTCATTAACGCGCTCATGCAGCCTTCTGTTTGACAAATCAGCGTAAACTTCCCCAAGGTAGCTCGTTATCCCGCTTCCCGCTTCGGATATAACATTTAGCGCGGCAAGAATAGCCAAAGAATATATTATTTGAACCAGGCCTATGCTTCCCTGCGTGAATGACAAAACGTTTGAAAAAACTCTTTCACTCGCCATAGCGATAAACGCCAGGGCAACGCTGTCCACCGCCGTGAAAAAATACTCAACGCAAAATATGAAGGGCGCAACCTTGAAAACATCGACAAAAAGCCTGAAAAGATTTATTTGCTTTTTCATGAATACCAATACCTCTGGGCTTCATACATTTCAAAGTATTTGCCTTTGCGCGTGATTAGCTCATTGTGCGTTCCCTGCTCGCATACGCGCCCACCGGATATCACCATTATCTCATCCGCGTTTTTTGCCCCACCCAATCTGTGTGTTATTAAAATTCCAATGTCGCCCTGGAACGAATTCGCGAACAGGTCATACAAATCCCTTTCGCTTATGGGGTCAAGCGATGCCGTAGGCTCGTCCATTACCTGAATTGGCGCATTTCGCATCAGCGCCCGCATAATGGCAATGCGCTGCCATTCGCCTCCAGAGAAATCAACGCCATAATCCCCAAGCCTGCCGACATCGGTATCCAAACGCTCAGGCAAGGAATTAAACCTTTCTGTCAATCCCATTTTTTCAATAAGCGATGATAAATTCTGTTCGCTGAAATTTCCGCAGCCCATAGTCAAATTGTCTTTTAGCGGGATTTGATACCTTGCGAAATCCTGATGCACGGCTGAAAAATGGCTGTAAAGCTCTTCAAGGGGCATATCCCGTATATTCGTATCGTTAATAAAAATATCGCCCTCGTAATTGTCGTACAACCCTAACAGCAATTTGACTATTGTAGTTTTACCCGCTCTGTTTTCACCGATAAAAGCGTATCGCTTTCCGTTTGTCATGCGAAATGAAATGTTTTCAAGGGTATAGTTTTCGGAACACGGGTATTTAAACCTGACATTGCGAAATGCAATTTCTTTTACGCTTTTATTTTTCTCAAAGACATACGCGCTATTGAAATTTTTATTGAGGTTTTGGCGGCTATCTTCTTTTAGCTCCATGAACTTGCCGAAATCGTCCATATATAGTTTATAGGATATGCAGTCCTCAATAAGGTAAGCTATGTTCCACGAGATTAGGCTTATAAGGCTGATTGAGGCGCTAACAAGGCTTATATATACCCCGGCTGTCATTCCGCCGCTTTTTAAAGGCAATAGCAATAAACCGGCTATAAGGCAGGAAGAAATTGCCGTACCACAACTGGCGGCCTTAATTCTTAAAAAGTTCTTTTTTGTCGCTTTGCGGGATATTTTTATGCCTTCGCCAAATTTTTCTTTCCATATTTCATTTACAGGCCCGCTGTAATCGAAAATTTTGCGTTCGTCTGCATAGTCCCTTTCGGAAAGAATGTTCCTAAAGTATCTTGCCCGCCTGAATTTACTGGAAGAAGCTTCATAGGCGTCGTAATCTTCCTCGCTGCATTTTTTCGCGATGGGTATGATTATGACCATGATAAGGAAACATATTGCACCGACAAATATGTTCGCGCTCATAACCGTTATCGCAATACCCGTTATCCGTATTGCGTATTCGCATATGGCCATAAGATTGTTAAAACCTTTGAAAATTTTATCTGAACAGTCTTCTGTAACGCGGTTGATAAGTTCATGGGCTTCGCTATTCTCTATCACATCATAACTTAAACAGCTCTGTTTCTCCAAAAGATGCCTTTCATACGCCGCTCCAACTATCGCGCTTGTTCTTGCTTTAGCAAATTCGCTAAATATATTCACAACATACCCAAGCAAAAGTATTCCAATAAAGAATAAAACCGCTTGAATCAAGCTATATGTAATCTCGCCCCGGCTCAGAGCCTTTGTAGTATTGTCGATAAAATTAGCCAATATCGGTATTTGCGCGACTGGAATAAGAGCAGTGGCTATGTTCAAAATGACATTAAAGCTTGCGCCAATTTTGGTTTTTTTGAATGTGAATGATATGTAGTAAAGCAGGGAATAACGCATATTAAAGCTCCAAAGTAAAATGCCGAAAAAGCACTACGTGGCTGACTCTTGTATAAGAAGCAAAACAATCTTTACTCCCATTTTCAAAATTTTGTTCCCAGGCAAAGACGTAATCATGTTCATGCGCAAGAGAAGAAGACCAGTAGTAATCGTTTAAAAAATTGCCCATGTTTTTCATTTTAAGTTTCTGATAGATCATGTCAAGTTCGTATGCAGTAGGTATAAGCCAGTCAGAAAAACCTCCTGCTCTATTGTTCTTTGCCAGCTCTAGTGCGCTATCCCAGGAATAGACGCCAGTTTCACCTTTGGCTTCCATGTAATGCCCATAGAACGAATAAAACACTGTGCCGCCTCCGGGACCAGTATCCCCTATGTCGTAGTAACCTTGCGATCCTGGCAGGGAAGGAACGAGTTCCTCAACAAAAGCCTGTATGGGCATTATAAGACCGATAAGACTATCCAGTATTAATTGGCTGGTAAACACTTCCTTTTCGTTTGGTTCTATCATTTTGATGCTTATTAAAATTTGCTCTGAAAGGTTGCTTATACTGCCAGAGATTATACAATTCACATTTGAGCCTTCTTCAATGCTACCGCGTTCCACTACCATTATTCCCCAGACTGCATTCAAATATCGAGCAAACAAGATCGAAACGCTATCAGCCTCCGCCTTTGTGAAACCTTCCATAGGCTCAAATGGCAGAATGTCAATTATATAGAGTTTTTTTGATTCAGGGTAAGGCGGTGGGACATAGGGCATTTCCTGATTGTCAAAAATATGCAGCTTATTGACTTTCCCGACATATTGCGTCTCTCCTTTCATGCTGTCCATGAATGAAATCACAATAGAAGATGAAACAAGAAAAATAATGATAAAAATGAAAATCTTTTCGCGAATTTTCATGATTGAACTTCACACATCATAAAATGACAGAATTTATTGCACATACTACTTTTCTTAAATTGTTGAAATCTTGAGGGAACATTTTAAAATGTAATCTGCCACCACAAGATAATTTTGTTTTTCCATGATATTTATATGATTTTGTATGTATACATCTACTATCCTCACTACAATTAACACATTCCTTCATACGGAAAAACATTTCATTGGAAAATTCCAACGATGTTTCAGCAAGTTTATTTAATGTTTCAATTGTGTAGTCAGCTTTTTTTATGCCGCCATATTTTTCCTGTTCGCGTTTGGTGTTATAATCCACCCATCCTATGTCATGAGATAAAAGAAAATCAGTTATAAATATTTTATACGAGATCCCCAAAGGCGATACATATGTTATTCTGCTGTTAGGATAACCGCCTTCTATCTTACGTTTGAATTTAAGGCTTTTTTTCATGTCATTAAGCAGATATTCATCAGTGAGCAAAATTTCTTTTTGTAAATCAGGAGCCAGTCCATGTATACATTCTTCAACCGTGGATTTTTCCGATGCGGTTAAGCAAGGCTGCGGCGTTTTTATCATAATATTCCTTGTGGGAGCAACAGGCTCTTCATTCCCGTATTCAGTAATACTAATTGATTTTAATGTCAATTGAGTGCGTTTATCACAGGCAATCCCAATTTCAAATCCATCTTTCCATTCTTCCGGCAAACTGTTAGTTTTTAATACTTTGATATAAGGATCATTTTTTGAAAAACAACGACATTCATTGTCGACAATTATCCACATAGCCTTACAGCCATATGTAACTGATATATCAACATACTTATTAATTGGAATAAAATAATTAAATTCGTGCGTATTTGGCTTATAATCGTTGCCTAAGATATCAGTTACACTACGATTATCCATGCCCTTGTTAAAGCTTATATGCCCCTTCCCAATTATCAGATAAAAAGCCGGTGAATCAATTTTCATTGTCATGTCGATACGGAATGGAAGCTTGAATTTACCGGGAATACAGGCAAAAGACTTGATAGGGGCATCCTGATAGACATATTCTGTATTAATTGCCGTGATGGCAGTCATATAAAGCTCGTCTTTGCTTATATCAATTTTTACATTACCTATTGGTAAAATTGAATCAAGGGGTATGTTATGTGTAGTCATAATTGAAAACCTTCCTTCCTCAATATGTTTTGTTTGAATCATCTCATATATCAATAAAAAAGTAAAGCATACAGCCAAATTGTTTTCCATGTATATCATTCTTGCGTTTTATAGTCAAAAATAATATGATAACTTAAAGTATTACAGAAGGAGAAAAAGGCTATTATAAACATTTTATTATGTTTAATTAGTTCAATAGGCTTATATACCCTTTTTTACAGGCAAAACCGTCCTACGTCTAAGTGGCGGTCTATTGTCCTGCTTATGATGGTTATTTTATACCGCCCGGTTATCTCGTTATGGTATAGCCGGTATATAGGCTATAGCGAAAAATCTGCGGTTGGCATTGCAATCTACTTTGCTATAAGCTTGCTTTCACTTCTTGCCTGCGCTTTACTTGGGGCTAATCGAAATCGTGCGCTTGTTTCTGCTGCGTTTATCTATAGTATTATTAATGTATTGGAACTACCAGGCGTTTTTTACATTCTTGGGGCAGTCCATCCGTTATTGAATATGCCGGACATTACTAATGAAATAGCTCAATTACCGTTACTCTTCTTTTTTGGAAATTTCTTTTTCAATGTTATTGTCGCTTTTTGTTGTTTTCTTGCCGCCCACTTGCTTCGTAAAACAACTGAAAATCCGCCGTTAAAATTATGTGTTATTTTCTGCTTTATTTTCATTTCCTTTTCTGTAATAACCTATATTTGGCTGATTGATGCTTCTTTGTCGTCAGTATCTTTTTTAACTTTCGCCATTCTCGGGTTGTTGATGGTAGGTGTCCAAATATTGTCTTTTTATTTTTTCACAAAGCTCACTGCTAATAAAGTCTCTATTCTACCTGATGGGCAAAAAATTACTATCGCACCGAATTCATCTTTCAGCGAATATTCCCAATTCTTACCTCTTTTAAGCAAGCGTGAAATTGAAGTTATTGAAACGGTTCAGGCAGGCTGTCTGAGTTATAAAATGATCGCTGCCTCGTTGAATATTTCTGTAAATACGGTTAAAACACACTTGCAACATATATATCAGGCGACTGGTGTTTCAAATATTGAAGGGCTTTCATTGCTTTTTCGCGGCTTTTCCAAAAATCACCCTTAAATCACCCATTGATCACCCCAGATGGGTGATCAAATTCTTCATTTTCTGCCATATATTTGGTATAAAGAGGTATCTTATGAAAAAGTTGGTTTTTGTTTTACTCGCTTCATGTATAGGAAATATATACGCTATTAATAATATAACTTTCACTCTGAATATTACCGGAATAAATGTAAACGATGGGAAAATTTACGTGAAAGTATATTCTAATGAAAAGGATTACAAAAAGGACCTTCCCTATATCTCTTTTGAATTGGAAAGCGTAAGTAAAAATATAACCTATTCATTTGATATACCTGAAGGCGAGTATTTGATAGCGTTATATCAGGACACAAACAATAACGGGATACTGGATACAAATTTCCTTAATTTTCCAAAGGAGCCTGTTGGCTTGTCAAATTATAGTGGCGGCATTCCGGGCGGCTTTAATAAGCAGAAAATACCAATAAACGCTGTTTCAAACAGGATAACAATTATTATGGGAAGGGTTTAGTGAAAAACAGAATCGTAAAATTTATACCATTGTTAGGTATATTCTCAGTTATTTTTTATTTTCTCCACGTAATTCTTGGAGAAATATTTTATGAAGGCTATAACCCCCTGGCACAGGCAGTAAGCGATTTAACCGCTTCAAATTCTCCATCGAAAAATATAGCCAGACTATTTTCGTTGTTTTACGGCATATGCGCCGTAAGTTTTTCATTTGGATTTTTTGCATATTTGAGAAATAAAATAAATAAAGCCGTTACCGTTTCCTCGTTCATTTTTTGCATAATGAATATAATATCATTTTTAGGTTATACATTTTTTCCCTTATCTGAATCCGGCTATGCCGACACTTTTCAGGATAAAATGCATATTGTTGTAACTGTCCTTGTAGTATTATTTACGGTAGTTTCATTAGTATTATTTTCCATTGGATTTTTCAGAGCAAAAGGGCATAAATGGCTCGGCATTATTTCAATAAGCACATTATTGGTTTTAATTGCAGGGTCAATGTCAATAAATATAGTGCCAAAAGAATATTTCGGCGTTGCAGAACGGATAAATGTATATGCGATAATAATATACACAGGCATATTATCAATATGGATGTATAGATATATCTAAAAAGCAAACCCTATCTTCTTGGAGCTATTAAAGCCGTTTTCAATTTCCTCTTTGCAGTACTGTACAAGAACGTCTGTAGCAAGGTCGCCGCCGTTAATTATGAGGTCAACTTCGATTTTCCGCGCGATATTTTCAATCTGGCCGCCGGACAAGTCAAACCTACCGGAGAGTTCTATCGCTTTGTCTTCCGGTAAATCAGGCAGCAGCGAGTTCCAGATGCCCGGCTTTCAATGCCAGGCCTGTCAAAGGAGACTTTGTAAAGGAAGCGGCGTTCAAAGGCGCTGTCCATGTTCTCTGTAAAATTGGTGGTGGCAATCAGGATACCTGAAAAATTTTCCATCTCTTGTAAAATAATATTTTGAATCCTGTTTTCTGTCTGGCCGACTATATATTCACCGGAATTTCTTTTTTTGATTATCGCGTCCGCTTCGTTAAACAATAAAATGGGGGCGATTTTGGAATTTTCCACTGCTTTCCGGTACGTGTTGAATATTTCCTTAATTTTCTTTTCGCTGTCTCCAAACCAGCAGCTCCTTGTTTCTGAAATATCCACTGCCATAATGTTACGTTTTGTCTCTCTTGCAATCTGATAGACAGTTTCGGTTTTTCCTGTTCCCGGATCACCGGAGAACAGACAGGTAAATCCTTTCCTCATGCCCTTGCCTTCAAGCCTGCCAAGAATTTTCCGGTAATTTTCTTCCTTTAAAAGAGACGTAAGGGTGTTTATAGCAGTTGTTTCCTTCTGGTTATAAAACATTTTTTTAGGCTTGATGTTTTCAAAAAGAACAAGGTCGTTCATGCAATTTTTGCCTTTAAAAATCAATTCTTCGATCAAATCCTGTTTTGCCCTGTCCGACAATCTCCACAAATCAGAATTACGAACATATGTATCATTGTCATGTTCGATTAATTTGTTTTTGATTAATATATGGGTATCATTATAAAACCACCTCTTAATTATTTGGAATTCACTTTTATCGTCGTAAAGAAAAGAAAAATCAGGTATTCTGATGTCATCGTCATTGTAATTACCTGCCAAGTGGCAAAAACAGACGAGCAAAATCATGTCTTTTTCCGGCAAACTGTAGTTCGTCAAATTTTTGCAGAATTGAAGATGCATTTTCATTTTTATAAGATCAAGCAGTTTTGAAGTAAGAGTTACAAAAGATAATTCATTATTACTACGTTCTTCGAACAAGCGCTGAAAGACGACAAATAACTTTTCTATGCTTAAATCGGCTGTTTCCATTTTATATTCATTGTTATTGATGAGAGAATCTATTACCTCATTCGGTATGCGATACCTGATTCCATACTCAGTTCTTTTGCAACGGATCAAGCCTTTCCTTTCAAGTTCATTAAATTCATTTCTATATTTGAATATCTTGATCTTACTGTGTTTTACCGAATAAGCAAGTTCACCTATATCAATACAGCTATCATCACTTCTTGGCAAATAATTAGAAAGCAACACCACCTGTAACGGACTAATGCCTAATTTTTGCGAGACATAATTAAGATGATCTTTTCCCTCAAGTTGGTAATTTTCAATTCCACAAGTTTCTGTTTCGGTACAAATTCCTTCAAGAAGATCGATAATATTCATTTCATTGACAGGCATAGTTTTTTCGACAGTCTCAATATCTTTTACTTCGATTACACCGAGCGATTCTACAGAATAATTACTGGTAATTTCATTTACTGAAAGAACCGCAACTTCAGGAAATTCTCTTTCCAGAGCAATTCTGACCAAATACCGTGTGCATTCGGTACATAAAATTACAGGCGAATGTCCTTTGCCATATACTACCCTTATGGCCTCCTCCAAGCTTCGTATCCAGGCACTGTGCAAAGCCGGTTCCAAGCTTGAAAAAATATCGCCGGAACTGTTCTTCGCATTGGAATCGGATATCCTTTGCTCTAGTGACGGTTCCAGGGTAAGGACATGAATAGCCCGATCCTGATCAGCATACTGATCGCATATTTGATCCGCCAAAGCCTACCTGGCTTTCTCAGTCAGGAATCGTATATCTTTAGTTTTTAGGCCGAACTCAGTAAGGCTTTCAAGAATTATAGAGGCTGCGTATTGAAACATTCTCTTTTAAAAAGTTTTTTAATACTCTTTGTACTTCCGAGACAGACAGACACTTTAAGACTTCTTCCACCACAAACGGATGATCTTTTCTGCAATCTTCCAGCATTTCTTTTGTCACCTGCATACTCAACAAATCTTGAGCGCGCCGTTTACAAATTTCTTTTATGTGAGCACTAATAATTCCGGCGGGGTCAACTATTGTATACCCAGCCTGTTTTGCCTTTTCTTTGTCATTGGTGTTTATCCACATGGCTGGAAATTCGAAAGCCGGATCTTTTGTCTCTTCACCGTTTATTTCGTATTCAATCTCGCCAGGATTAATGCAAAGGAAAGAATCAGGCTTTATTTTATAGCGTCCAATTATAACCTCATTCAGTTTTATACAGTACTCATAACCATCAAGCTGTAAATTATTAATGATATGGACAGGCGGTATAATCACCTCTGGGTCTTTTCTTGCTCTACTAATTCTGTCCAGTAAATTCTCCTTTTTTCGCTCGTTTACCAGTGGAATAAGGCTATTTCCGATTTCAAGGCAAAGGGGAGCTTTATCTTCCTTTTTGGCGACAATATTCGTTTTCATGGTTGAGATATCCCTTTTTTAGATTTATTCTTTTTCCTTCCGGCGATAACCGTAAAAGCGTGATCGATATGATGGTTCGCGTTCAATACTCCGTTGCCCGATTCAAGCTGGGTCGAAGTGTAGTTGGTAAAGCGGTTATACATATCCCACATTGATAAATCGCCTGTGAGCGTTACAGTTTCCCGAATTTTGGCAAGATCTGCTTCCTGAAGATATCGGCTTTTTATTTTTACCCTTTTTTTCGGTACATCGATATTTACGGTGATGTCATTTGACGATTCAAGAGAGGCAAGCATATGTTTACGCAATCCAATCGGAAGCAGACCGGGCGAAAACAATTCCTCAAATTTATCCGAAAGTGGCATTGCGTACAAAAAGCGGAAAAACTCAGAAACATTCCTGTAGGAAGCAAAAGCCTTTTCAAACATGACAACAAATCCGTTTGCCCTCAGGCTTTTCCAGTTTTTGGAATTTACCGTAATGTGGGTTATCTCTTCGGTGTGTATTGCGCCATTCGTGCATGTATACCTGAATGTCCCAAAATGCAGTTCAAATACCGAACCTGTAACAAAAGAACTTTTTACGTAAACCAGAGGGCTGATTCCCTGCCTGTCGGGGGTATCAATATCAAAATTGAAGAGATATTGCTGCAACAAGGAAAATGCTTTCTGGTGCAAGGTGCTAACCCTGAGTTTAAATTCCAGGCCAAGTTTGGAAAATTCCTCGCAAAGCCAGTCCATTAGTTCCTCATGCGGAATAAATGGGCGGCTGGCTTTGACTTCTCCCAAAGGCTTTAGTTCCTTATCAGTCCTGAGTAAAACCATTTGATTTGAAGAGGGGATGTTATTCTTCACCGTGACCATGTTTTCCCGGAAAATCGGCAGCTTTATCTGCGTTCTTGTCTTTGCCAAATCCAGTTCCTCGGTTACGGAAAACGGTTTGGCTTTCAACCCCGTTTTTGCCGGTTTTAAGGCGTTATTGCTCATTTTGATTCCTCCTGTAATACGTTGATTGATCATTATTATGCTCCACGAGTATGTCATAGGATGCTAGAGTAAAAAATATTTTAGAAATTTTTGAGAAATTTATACGCTATTGCAAAGCATTTTCAACCGCTTTTATTATTGATTTACTGCTTGCGGTAGCGCCGCTAATAACATCAACATCCAAACTTTGTACCGTGATAATTTGATCAATTATTTTTTCGGCTTTTTTCCCAATCGGAGAACAGGAATGTTTCACTATTTCAATTTTCATAATTTTATGATTTTGAATAGTTACGTCAAGGATTACGTTTATAGGCGTTCCGGATAAATCATAACTTCCGCGATATATTCCGTCTGTTTTTAATACCAAATCGGGTATTTCTGCCGTAAGGCTTTTATAGGCTGTTGAGCAGCCTGAAATGAATATACAGATAAAAACAATCAAAACCAATTTAGACTTTATCATTTATACTACCTTAAAACAGGTTATAGTGTTTCAAGCATTTTGTCCAGCCATATTTTTGCATAACGCCTTAGCAGAAAATGTCTAATCGGCTATTGGCGCGGCAATTCTTCAATTAATTTGGCTAATTCGCGATACACGATGGGCGCGGTGTCTGGCCCCGCCGAGTTCCCTTCGCCGTAATAAGCTTTACCGTTGTACACGAAAGGCTTTTTGGCGTCCCACTGGCTTTTCGGGATGATATATCCTATTTCGTCATTTGCCAGACCGATTGCAAAACGAAAGCTGCCGCTCATCAATTCCCGTAAAGGCGGGGTTTCTACGGGCGCGATTTCGTAATCACGGCCAGGCAGCGCAACAATTCCGCCATTGAGGATTTCAGGATACAATTCGCCGGGTATCTGAAGAAATTCCGCGGGCCCGATACTCCATACCGCCCCTTCGGTACGTTTTTTCATCCAGCCGCTCATGCCGGTATCCAACACTCCAAGTACAGAACCCAGGCGGAAGAGTGTGTTTGCAAGCGGCACTGTAAAAGTTTTCGCACGCAGGCTGATGCTGGCTTCTTTCACAACAACCGGGTCATCGCGCATGGTTCTTAAAATGATCATCCCGACAGTGTCGCCCTGTGCGCGGGCTTTTTCGAATGAGGGCTGGAAATAAACAGTGTCACCAAACGGATCTTTTACGCCTAACGAAGGATTGGTGGTCATAAGCCCTCCGATAGCGCCGTTGACGTAAACCGCTACGCCGCCAAAGCCTTCTTCAACAAGATTGCCGTCGTTGTAAACGCCCTTCTCAACTGCTTCACGGATGTAATGCGGAAAATCGGAACTAATCAATAGATTGCCGCCCCACAGCGTTTCCGGATGGTTGGACCATTGTATCAGCGTACCGAGCGTATGCCCGTCTTCGGCGTCGACAGCTTGCATCATTCGCAATCCATTATCAAATACGCGCGGTTCGCGGGTATCGGCGACAGTATCGCTGCCGTCTGTCAGATTCTGCGAAAACCGCAATATAGCCGGACGCATACTACCCACCGCTTCCACCACGGATTGCACGACACGCCGCTTGATGTATTCACGCCATTGTTTTTTAACGCCACTTTTGATATACGAACTGCCCCATATGCCCATCATATCCGGCGCTTCGTGCGTATGGGTGGACGCCACCGTCAGGTAAGTGATACCCGCATCTTCGCCCAGCATATTGCGAATATCAATCACTTCCGAATGTAACAACCCAACCACGTCAACCGACACCACTGCTATGCGCGTTCGTCCATCGTCAATCACCATAGTACGCGCCCACAGGTCATCGTGCACTCCGTTGGCGGCTCTCTTATACCCAAAGCCGGCAATCCAGTAAACGTCAAATTTGCCGTTACCGTTAAGGTCTTCATAGGTATCGCCCTTATTGGGTTCGTATCGGGAATTATTGTCGTTGTCATGCCAACGGTCAGGGATTTCGGGCGTAATAGGTACTGCCGCAAATCCTGCCATGAGCGGAGCATCGCCTGTCGAGCGAATATTCAAATCAAGCGAATAACCACGATGTTTGTCGTGCGCGTTCACATATGCAAATGCAATTATTAATAAAATGATAGCTGCAAAAACGATGCCAGTTATTTTGAAAGCTTTTATTGCTTTAATCATATTTTATTGAGTGCTTTTTCTAAATATCTCAAAAAACTTATTTTTATCTTCTTCATTTTTAATTTGTTTAATTACCATTTTTTTATCAAAGGTAACATCCTCGACATCTCTTTCAGTTAAAGGTTCTTTCGTTTTTTTTAATATATTCTTCTTTGGTTTCTTTTTTCATTGTATATACCTTTCCTTTCTGTTGAATTATATGTCATATCTTTTGCAATGTCAATATAAATTTTTTCTTTTTTCTCGCTAAACAAATACAGTATTAAAGGAGGGAAATACATGCAAATTTTCACTTACCATAGCATCCTTATGATAGATCATATATAAAAAATTAAGTAGCCCTGCAAGTAAAAATGTAATCTAAAATGTTACTTTCAAATCAAACGCTGCCTTATCGCCAACCATTTTTAATTTGCATTTTTTGCTATTTAATTCAGGAAATTCAAATGTACGATTTGTATTTCCATCGCATATTATAATAACATTATTTTCATCAACTAAAACTAATTTAAAGCGACCTGAGGATATTGTCAAATTAACATCAAATTTTTGGTCTCCATCTATTGTCTTTATCGTTTTAAGACCAGTTAATGAGCTTACCTGTTGGGAATAATTATTTGCAAAATTTCTTATGACACTTTCTCTTACAAAAAATTTATCTCTATTATTTGCAATTGCGTTATCATCATCAAATACGTTATATTTTGAGTCGTCTATAGAACAAGACATAAAACAAAAAGCCAATACAGCCATAATTCCCAAAATTTTTTTCATATTGTTCTCATTATGTATTGCCTCTAGAAATATGTCAATATTTCATATATTTATTTTGTTCATCATTCCATACATAAGTATTCCATGCATATTCCATTAATTCATCGTCTAAAACCTCAAGTATTCTGAATCCGTTTCCAATATATTCTACAGAGGGAAATGGATTGTCTGTATTGATTAATACAGGCACTAAACAAATTTCTTCCAAAATTTCTTCCATAAAATTGTATTCATAAACGCATAACGCATTACCTATATGAGGGTAGTATGTATACGATAGAATTTCATTAACCCCGTTATTATTAAAATCACCTATAGAAATGGTACTATTTTCCAATATAACCCCGCTTAATTTATTCATTAACAATTTATAGTTTATGAATGAAACAAATTGTCCGCAATAATAATGAGCTGCCATTTTCTGCTCGTCATTAAAGGCATATAGATAATAAACATATCCTTTGGGGTTAAACCATATAACCAAAAATGCTAAAGAATTTGGAATTATGTTATTTACTTCAGTAATTGAAGATATATTCATATAATCAGTTATTTCCATTGAAACATCCTTAAAACCATAAAAATTGTCCTGATACTTAATTATTTCATTTATGTAATATTCCATAGGATAAATCATTTCAACCTTATTAAAACCTTGCTGAGAAGATGGCGTATAATTATTTTCAACAATATTTTCCTGGTTTATATTTTTACTGTTGTTTTTATTACTGCATGAAAATACGATAATAGCCAGTAGTGCTAAATTTACAAACTTTTTAATGTTCATTATTTATTTTATAAAATTATCAGCAATAGAAAATAACTTCTCATAATCCACTTTTTCAAATGAAGTAGCATCAACTTCTACTATCTGTCCAATCCCTATTTCTCCACACCCAAAATAGAGATGCCCTTCTTTAAAATTTTCTCGGGTTTCTTTTGATATATCATGAACCCAATGGCGCTTTTCTATTTTGTCTCTCTCCACATATCTATCGTATAAAGCATCAAAGTCGCCCCTAAAAATATACGTAAGGCATTTATAGTTATATTTTTCCAATAGCGCTTTAATTTGTTCGCTCTCTTTCAATACAAAATCACTTTCAACTATGCACATTTTTCCAACCTGTAAAAACTGTTCAATTATATGCAGCATTAATATAAAGGTTGTAAAATTGCCTTTTTGATGAATCGTATTATTCTCAGGGCCAATACCATCACCCAGGACTTCTTTGATAGTATCTTTATTAAAGCATGGAATTCCTAAAAATTCCGATAATCTGCGTGAGAATGTAGATTTTCCGGTTGCGCAATATCCGCCAACGATTATTATTTTATTTTCCATGATTAATCCCAATAAAATTACCATTTTCATAACTTAGATTCAATACACCTTAACCCAAAACCATATTTTATGTATAATCGAAGCATGAAAAAAAATTCTGCGTTAATAATTTCTGTAATTGTACTGCTTGGCGCATTTATATTGGTCTCCTGCGCGAAAACTTTACAAACAACAACATGGACCGGTGCTGCCACCGCCTCTTTCGATGATGAAATTCCGGAAGACTCCTGCGGCTTGGATACGGGAATGATGCGCATCGATAAAACAGCCTTTGGCGGGGAAATATTCTCGTTTGTACGCGTTCCTCTTGGCATCGAATTTTTCGCGAATGAAATTACCGAAGCGAAACTGTTTCTGTACGCCGCAGAGGACACGCCGCCGAAAAAACTGCTCATAGGAACCGTGAAGGGGCGCTGGACGCTGTACACACCGACGTACGCAGAAGCAAAGGCACTTGTGGACAACAATAAATTGAAGGCTGCGGCGCTAAAGCCTGAGGACAACGGCTGGGTCAGCGTTTCGGTGACCGAAATTGTAAAAGCGTGGATGCGGGCGGATACGCAAAACTTCGGGTTCGCGCTGTTCCCTCTTGCGGGCGAGACGCAGGGCGTATTCGCCGATATGTATAACAACGACGAAAATAAGCCGTATCTTAAAGTGAGCGGCCGAGTTGGCAAACGCCCGAGCGGGTACGCCAAATTCGGCTTCACCCGGCTTCCCGAAGAAGGTAGGCTGGATGATACCGTCAACGGCAACTGCCTTGCTTACGCGGTCAGGGACAGCGTCCCGGTTTATCTTGAAGACCTCGGCAGCAGTTACCCTGAGGTAAACCGCGTATTATCCGAATCGGGCGAGGACGGGGTCGTCGACTTTATCGGCGTCTTGTTTGAAAAATATGTCAAAGAACATAAAGAAGCGCTTCGTGTTTCAAAATTACGCAGAATAGACGGCTTCAAATCTTCCATAGATCCCGCGAAGGAATACCGTATCGTACTGCGTGCGGGCTGTTACGCCACGGAAGATCAACCGTTAAGCGAATACGCACGCAATTTTGACTTTCATTTTTTGGTGCAGCTTGACGACGGCAGATGGTCGCAAAAATACGGGTGGACTTACTCGGAAATTATTCCCGCAACAGGTCCCGGTATTTCCCCGGAGAAATACTTTTGGG
>Ga0268262_10001512_pt1 | contig 28615 bp, 22 predicted proteins | sample TergutNc150P3_FD_190354 | JGI IMG/M metagenome (GOLD analysis project Ga0268262, IMG submission 190354) | Nasutitermes corniger P3 segment gut microbial community from laboratory colony in Florida, USA - Nc150 P3 (SPAdes) (version 2) | ecosystem: Host-associated > Arthropoda: Insects >... | reverse complement strand
TGTATATTTAAAATATGAAAGCATTGACTGTTGCCGAGGTAAAAACTAATTTTTCTGATGTACTTAGCCGGGTAAAAAACGGCGAGAATGTTAAAATTTTGTATGGTAAATCAAAAAAACCTGTAGCTATGATAATCCCGATAGAAAACATTAATAGCCCCAGAGGAATTGGTATTTTGGACGGGAAAGCGACATTTAAAACAAATGGAAACGGTAAAATTTCTGAAAAGGAATTTCTGGGAATATGATTTGTTTACTGGATACTCATACGTTTATTTGGGCGACATTACAAACAAATAATTTGAGTAAAAAAAGCAAAGAAATAATCTCTAATAGAAGTAATGAAATTTGTGTAAGCACTGTTTCATTTTGGGAAATATCATTAAAAACAAAAATTAACAAATTTTATTTTAAAGATATAAATATAAATGATTTTCCCAAATATGCGAGAAATATGGGTTTTACAATAATGGATATGCAAGAAAATGAAACTATAACATTTCATAAACTGCCGCTTAAAAAGAATCATAAAGACCCATTTGACAGAATGTTAATATGGCAGGCGATAACTAAAAATATGACCATGATAAGCAAAGACGAATTATTTGAACAATATAAGAAAGACGGATTGAAATTAATATGGTAAATCAATGAAAATCGCCCCACTTACTTCCTGTCTCCACACTCACGCGCAAGGGAATGCTTAACGCCGCCGCTTGTTCCATTTCTGTTTTAACAAGCGCCGATGTTTTTTCGGCGTCGTCTTTCGGGCACTCAAGGATCAATTCATCGTGAACTTGCAGTAATAGGCGGGCTTTGCTTTTTTCGACGGTAAGTTTTTTGTCCAAGTTGAGCATTGCCATTTTTACAATGTCCGCCGCCGAGCCTTGAATGGGAGTGTTTACGGCTATGCGTTCCGCGGCGGATTTTTCCGTCTTGTTATGCGAATTAATTGTGGGAACATAGCGGCGGCGACCGGATAGCGTCGTAACGTAGCCTGTTTGTTCCGTCTTTCTAATTGTGTTTTCTATAAACTGACGCACGCCTGAGTATGTGTTAAAATACGCATTTATAAAATTTTGCGCCTCTGTGCGGCTAATGTTTAATTCGTTGGCAAGACGGAAGGCGCTCATGCCGTAAATTACGCCGAAGTTAATCGTTTTCGCCATACGCCTTTGTTCGTTCTTTACTTCGTTTTCATCAATACCAAAGATTAATGAGGCTGTTCTGGCGTGAACGTCGCGGTCTTCTTTGAATGCGGAAATAAGATTTTTATCCTGCGAAAGATGCGCGAGAACTACCAGCTCTATCTGACTGTAGTCGGCGGAAATGAGGACGCAGCCGCTTTTTGCGATAAACGCTTCGCGGATACGTCTGCCTTCTTCGGCGCGGACGGGTATGTTTTGCAGATTGGGCTCGCGGCTGGAGAGGCGTCCTGTGGCGGTTCCTGTCTGCACGAAATTTGTGTGCAACCGCCCTTCGCTGTCCGCCATATCAGCTAACGTATCTACATACGTTGATTTTAATTTTGATAAAGTGCGATGACGCAGAATAAGGGCGGGTACGGGGTCTTCGCGGGCAAGTTCTTCAAGAGCGGCTGCGTCTGTGGAGTAGCCGGTTTTTGTTTTCTTGCCGGGGGTGAGTTTGCGCTCAACGTAAAGCACTTCTTGAAGCTGTTTTGTCGACGCAAGATTAAATTCGTGCCCTACTATTTTCCATGTGTCGGATTGAATTTTATCCAACTCGACGGCGAGTTCTTTACCGTAACTTGTCAGCGATTTCGGCTCAATTTTTATTCCCTCTCCTTCCATTTCCGCAAGAATGGGAAGCAGGGGCATTTCAAGATTTTCAAAAAGCGCGATGGACTCGGTTTTTTTCAACATTGGTTCAAGGTGATGTTTCAGCCTGATGCAAAAATCGGCGTCTTCCCCCGAATAGCGGGTAGCGGTTTCCAGAGAGACAACATCAAACGTCGCGCCCTTCGGCACTATGTCCATGTATTTTGTAGGGGTGCAATCAAAAGTGTAGGCGACAAGGGAGTCCAAAGAATAATTGTTACGCTCGGCGTCAACTACCCACGCCGCGGTCATTGTGTCCCAGATTTTGCACTGCCAGCGATCAATGCCCCAGCCTCGGCTTACCTTGTAATCAAACTTGGCGTTATGCGCCGCTATTGTCATCTCTTTATCCGCAAGCAGAGGGGAAAGAAGGGAGCGAACTTTATCGGGGTTATTAAATTTTGACGGCGTGCCGTTAACGTCGTGGGGAGCGACGGGGACATAAAACGCCTCTTTCGGTTTTATCGCGAGCGAAATGCCGATGGGATGGGAATGCCACGCGTCGAGGGAATCTGTTTCAAAATCAAGCGCTAAAAGTTTTTGTTTTTTTGCCTGTTCCAAAATAGAAGTTAATTCATCAATATCAAGTATTGTTTTGTATACTCCGTCTCCAAGAAGACTTTGCTCCGCCGCTGGAAATGATAATGTTTCCATTTGATTTACGCTGTCTGTTTCCTGCTCCGAAGAATTTTGCGTATCCGCGTTTTGTTCGGCGGCTGTTTGTGCGGCGGGTTTTACGCTTGGATCAAGTTGTTTTGCGCTCTGCCTTATGCCTTCGCGGATAAGCACCTTTGCGCCTGCTGGTCTGTCAAGATTTTCTACAGACAGTTCATCAATGGAATCAACTGACAATTCCACATCGTTTCGCAGGCGGATAAGAGACTGAGAAAAGTAGGCGCTTTCTTTTCCTTCGGCAATTTTTTTTCCGGTAGAGCCCTCAATCGCCGCTATATTTTTATATATCTCATCTAAAGAACCATAACGAGCCATCAATTTAACCGCTGTCTTTTCGCCTATTCCTTTTACGCCGGGAACATTGTCGGAACTGTCGCCGATTAACGAAAGCAAGTCCAGCACTTTCGGCGGTTCTACGCCCCACTCCGTTTTTACTTCATCGTGACCAATAAGTTCCCACGCTGGACCCGGCGAGGCGGCATTTTCATTCTTTCTGTTAATTTTTGCCGGACGAAGTTCAAATATTCCGCCGCCTACAAGCTGCAGCAGGTCTTTGTCTGATGACAGAATATAGCACTGCCTTTTTTCGGCGCGGCATTTTTCCGCAAGGGTCGCGATAATATCGTCAGCTTCAAAGCCGTCGTTTTTAATGCATTTAACGCCCAACGCGTTTAAAAATTCTTCAACTAACGGAACTTGCTCGTGAAGGTCTTCGGGGGTCTTCTGCCTATTTGCCTTGTACTCGCTGTACATCTTGTGGCGGAAGGTGGGAGTGCGCGAATCAAAAATCGCGGCAAGGCGGAGGGGTTTTACGGGACTGTCAAGACTTTTACCGTCGTTGTCCGCGCAGGGAGCGCCGTCGTCAATCAGGGAAATTAACGTGCGGGCAAAACCGAATAATGCTGAAACATTTTTACCCGAGTTGTTACGCAAAGGGTGGGTTAAAAAGGCAAAATATGAACGGTATATAAGACCGTAAGCGTCAATCAAATAAAGGGGAGGTAAAGCGGAACTTTTCATAACATATAGTAACACAAGACATGCGAACCTTGCAACGACAGTTAATTTATGCGATAATTCCTCTATGAGCGAAAATTCCGGCGATAAAAACAATAAAGGCGATCCCATGTTTCCCTTCGGCGGACAAGGCGGACCGAAAATGCCCGATTTTAAAGGATTTGGCGGCTGGAAAATTCTGCTCATCTACATTGCTATTCTTATTATAGGAATGAGTCTTTTTAATTATGTATTCCTTAACAAGATAAACCCGGCGATTGATTTTTCGGAATTTAAAAATCGTATCTCAACCGGCGAAATTAAACGCGTTGAATTAACAGATTCTTATTTTACAGGTTTTACAAATCCCGAAAAAAGAGAATCTTCAAGAACGCTTACGCGCTCTTACGGTTCTTCGGATAAAGTGTACCGCACCGTGTCAATTTACGATCCCGAATTTATAAAATTGCTGGACGAAAAAAAAGTTTCCTACGGCGCGGTTTCACGCGAGGGAAACGGAATTTTAAATTTTATTTTCAATTGGGTGCTGCCTATAGCTTTCTTCATTTTTATCTGGCGGTTTGTCTTCAGGCGTTTGGGGAATATGGGCGGCAATGTGCTTTCCATCGGGCAAAACCGCGCGGTTATTGTCGCGGAGGGGGACATTGTTACGCGATTCAGCGATGTCGCCGGCGTTGATGAAGCCAAAGAAGAACTTGTCGAAGTCGTAGATTTTTTAAAGAGTCCTCAAAAGTACAAGGAGATCGGCGGCAAGATACCCAAGGGCGTGCTTTTGGTGGGACCGCCGGGAACGGGAAAAACTTTACTTGCGAGAGCCGTCGCCGGAGAAGCCGGAGTCGCTTTTTTCCGCATGAGCGGAGCCGACTTTGTGGAAATGTTTGTCGGCGTTGGAGCGGCGCGCGTGCGCGATTTATTCAAACAGGCAAGAAACAAAGCGCCCTGTATTATTTTTATTGACGAGTTAGACGCCATCGGCAAAAGCAGAATAAACAATATCGCGGGCGGCAATGACGAGCGGGAACAAACATTAAACCAACTCCTTGTAGAAATGGACGGTTTTGACGGCACAAGCGGACTTATTATTCTCGCCGCCACAAACAGACCCGACGTATTAGACCCGGCGCTCCTTCGCCCCGGACGTTTTGATCGTCAGGTGCTTGTGGACAAACCCGATCTTAAAGGCAGAGAGGCAATTTTAAAAATTCATTCCAAGGATGTAAGACTTGATCCTGCCGTAGACCTTGAAGTTGTCGCGCGCGTAACATCGGGTTTTTCCGGGGCGGATTTGGCGAATATTGTAAACGAAGCCGCGCTTTTGGCGGTAAGAGCGGGACGAAAAATGGTAACGCAGATCGACTTTAACGAAGCGATAGAAAAAACCGTCGCGGGCTTGCAGAAAAAGACAAGAGTGCTTAAACAACAGGAAAGAAAATTGACAGCCTATCACGAAGCGGGACACGCGATAATTGCCGCCCTTACACCTAACGCCGACCCTGTGCAGAAAATTTCGATTATTCCGCGCGGTTTTGCCTTGGGTTACACCTTGCAGCTTCCGCTTGAAGACCGCTATACGGTAACCAAGTCCGATCTTTTGGGAAGAATAGATATCCTTCTAGGCGGGCGTATCGCCGAAGAAATGATTTCAGGCGAATATTCAACAGGAGCCGCTAACGATTTAACCAAGGCAACGGACATCGCCCGCAAAATGATCACCGATTACGGAATGAGCGACCGTTTCCGCCATGTCGCGCTGACATCGCGCGGCATGAGCATGACAGGGCAGGAGAGGCAAGAGCCGTCTTTCCAGCGCGAATACGCGGAAAGCACACAACAGTATGTAGATGAAGAAATCGCCCGTATTATCGACGGCGAGTACGCAAAAGCAAAGAAAATCCTTGAAGAACAGCGCACGGTACTGGATAATGTTTCCGCCGCGTTACTGGAAAAAGAAACTCTTGATGAAAAAGAATTCAAAGCTCTCATTGGAGAGGGAATATCGATTGTGGTGTAAAAATTATTTTTTATCTCCGCTTAGGTATTGATGCGTTAAGTCGCTTACAACTTTTTGCAAAGAATCATTAAAATCTTTCACATAACTAATAATCTCGTTGTTCGCCATACCGTCGGGCAGAAAAAATTGATACGGTTCCGCATTTAACGCCATTGAAAGTTTCGCCAAGGTTTTCGCGGAGACTCCCTTTTTGCAGTTTTCAATATCATTAATAAAATTATGAGTAAGCCCTGTGCTGAGAGCCAGCGTTAATTGCGACATATTATTCAGGGCTCGAAGACGTTTTATGTTACTGCTTATCAACTTAAAAATATATTTCTCGTCAATTTCGTTTTTCTTTGCCATTACTCTATTTTCATTTATTATCAATATTTAACAAATAACATGCGGTGTATAATTTGTCGCTATGGGATTATGATAAAATTACGATAAAATAAGTATTCTTATTCTTTCGGCGGCATTCCATTCAGATAAAATACTTCGGGACGGTATTCAAAATGCATGGTATCAAACATCACCCACTTGCCGCCCCAAACAAAACCGTAAGACTCAAAAATTCTTATTACCATTTCCGGCGGATGGTATCTTTCGTTATACGAAACATTCCACCAATCGCTTCTGCTGTTGGAAGTCCATAGCCAATATGTTTGTTTGCCGCCTAATGATTTCGGCAGTAAATCAACCGCAAGCCCGTAGGAGTGATATGATCGCGATTGGGTATTCGCTATATTTCTCCAACCGTACCCTTCCAATGAGCCTAATGTGTCTATCCATTTTTGAATTGTACTATCGGTCTTTGCTAAATTTTTTATATCATCTTCTATAAGCGCGAGTTTTTGCTTAATCACCTTATGAACTCTTGTCGTCTTACCAAGAAATTTTATACTTACAAGCTGGCGTTCCGTTTCCGCGCGGGTAGCGGCGGACATAAGCTCATCAATAAAAAAACCGGATCGTTTAAGCGTATTTTGACTTCTTTGACTTGTCCAATTTCTAAATCTTTCTATATCCTGCGGGGTACGTTCCGTCAACGGTGGCAGTTCCGCAGGATATTGATAAAATTGATATGGTCTGTACATTGCCGAGTTTTCCAGCTGATTTTCAGGTAATATTCTTCCGCCGGCATAATAATACCATTTGTCCTTCATAAGGAGAGTCCAGTCTTCGTTTTGGAATTCCACTCTATCGATTTGTTCGCGGTAAGCGTCATATAGCGCTTTCATTACAAGTTCCGCTCTTGTAGGCTTTACAATAACCGGCTCTTCGGGGACAGGTTTCTCTTCAACCTGTTTTTTGCCAAATGAAAAAATATTACAAGCGGTAAAAATAAACATTATGGTAAATAATTTAAATATTTTTTTCATTTGTTAATATCCATACTATTAATTGTTCATTTATTATAATATAATTCCTGATTATGGGGAATATAGTACGACACGGCGTCGATATGTACAAACAAACCATGAACCTGCCGTCTTCAGGCGAAAGCGCAAGCAACGGCGCGAATATTCCCGCCAAACGTCCTCCAAAAGATCCTCCCGTAGTTTTTTATAAAGAAACGGAAAAACCAAAACTTCCTGTTCCTGCTCCAAAAGGAGAACCTTCGCAGGATTCAAAGTACAGACGGGTTGCGAAATTTCTTATTTTAATCGGCAGTGAACAAGCGGCGGAAATTTTATCGGAACTTGATCCTGATCAAATCAGCGAGATATCAAAAGAAATCGCTTTAGTTAATGTTATTAAGCCGGAAGAAAAAGACCAAATACTTGAGGAATTTTATTCTCTGTCTTCCAAACCATTTAATTATTACGGTTCTTCGCGCGGCGGAATAGAAACCGCGCGCCGTATTCTTTACATGGCGAAAGGTCCCGATGAAGGAGAGGAAATCCTTAACAGGGCGATTCCAAAATCGAAGGAAAATCTTTTCGGCTTTTTGGAAGAGTATTCCGCGGAACAACTTGTAACGCTTTTAAAAGACGAGACGGATCAAATCGCGGCGCTTTTACTTTCCAGAATGACGGCTAAACTTTCCGCGGAAACATTGAGTAAGCTTCCGCCGCACCGCAAAGCTTTAGTCTTAAAACGAATAGCGCATCAGAGCGAAGTCGCTCCCGAAGTGCTTGAACAAGTATCCGCCGCGATGAAAGAAAAAATCAGAAATATCAGCGTCGTTTCCAATGACATAAAAATTGATGGTATGCAAACTCTGGCGGCGATATTGAAGCAAGGGGATTATTCTTTCGGAGACAAATTAATAAATGAGATAGAAAAAAATGACCCGTTAATCGGGCAGAATTTAAAAGAAAAACTTTATACGCTTGATGATGTTTTACTCGCGGTTGATCGCCCCATTCAGGATAAATTATCCACGATGACGGATCATGACATTGCCATTTTACTAAAAGGTAGGGGAAATGAATTCTATGAAAAAATAATGTCCTGTGTTTCGGCGGGACGCAGAAAAGTAATCCGCGAGGAAAGCGAAGTTCTTGGCGCGGTGCCGAAGCGCGATTGCGATTCAGTAGCCAAAGAATTTCTTACATGGTTTAGATTTGCCCGCGAGAACGGAGAAATTTTACTTTACAGTGACGAGGACGTAGTTGTATGAACAAAACAACATTGGAAAAAGGTCAAAAATTAAACAGCGGTTTTGTAATTCTTGACATAGTTGATCTTGAAGAACTTAACGCGCAGGGCATTTGGGCTAAACATGAAAAAACAGGCGTGGAAGTTTTTCATGTGTTAAATGACGATATAGAAAATTTATTTTCTTTTTCTTTCGCCACATTTCCCGAAGACAACACAGGCGCGGCGCACATTTTGGAACATTCCGTACTCTGCGGCTCCGAGCGTTATCCGCTGAAAGACGCGTTTATTGTTCTTGCGCAGGGAAGCCTGCAAACATTTTTAAACGCGATTACTTTCCCGGATAAAACAATTTATCCCGCAAGCTCAACTAACGAGCATGACTATTTTAATCTTATGTCGGTATACGGCGAATCGGTTTTCCGTCCTCTGCTTCCCGAATGGACATTCATGCAGGAAGGACACAGAATGGAGTACCAGAACGGAAAACTTTCCATCACAGGCGTCGTCTACAACGAAATGAAAGGCGCTTATTCATCGCTTGATACTTACGCGGGTCATTGGTCTGTTAAAGCGATTATGCCGAATACTCCCTACGATTTTGAATCGGGCGGCGACCCGCAGGCAATTCCGCAATTAACATTGGAAGGTTTAAAAGAATTTCACCGTAGCCGTTATTCACCCGCTAACTGCAAAATTTTTCTTGCGGGAAATATTCCCACAGAAAAACAGCTTGCGTTTTTAAACGACGAATTTTTCTCCAAATTGGAAGGCGGTAAAGCCTGCGCTCCCATCGTTAAAACACAACGCTGGAAAGAACCAAAAAAATTCCATGTTCCCTGCCCCGCCGGAAGCGAACGCAAATCGACAATTTTTCTATCGTGGCTTTGTTCCGACGTTACCGATATTTACGAAGGTCTCGCGCTGGCGGCGCTTACGGAAATTCTTTTGGGACACGACGGCTCTCCGCTTACAAGGGCGTTAATTGAGTCCGGTCTTGGAGAAGATATTACTCCGGTATCGGGACTGGAAAGCGAGATACGGGAAGTTTTATTTGTAGCGGGATTAAGGGGCGTTAAGGGAAATATAAAACAAAAAAGCGAAGCGATAGAAAAATTGATAATGGGGGAACTGCGTAGGCTTGCGACCGAAGGCATTCCGCCGGAAGAAATAGAAGCCGCTCTTTTGGCGCTTGAATTTTCCCAGCGGGAAATTCGCCGCTCCGGCGGACCGTTCTCGCTTGTTTGGATGCGCCGCTCTTTGCGCGCGTGGCTGCATGGCTGTAAACCGTGGGAAGGGCTGTTAATTTCTTGTCAGCTAACGAAAATAAAAGAAAACCTTTCGCGCGATAAAAAATATTTTGAATCTTTAATCCAAAAATATTATCTTGATAACCCGCACCGAGCCCTTGTCATTCTTGAACCAAAAGACGACTTTTTGTTAAAGCAGGAAAAAGAGCTTGTAAAAGAATTAAAAAACACTCAAAAAAAATTAAGCAAAGAAGAACAACAGCAAATAATTGATAAATCAAAAGAACTGGAAAAAATACAGAGCGAGGCGGACAGTCCTGCGGCGCTTGCGGCAATCCCTCATCTTTTGCGTAACGATCTTGCCGTTTACGACGATATTATTCCGCGCCGTCAGGAAGATTTAAAAGGCGTTCCCGCTCTGTGTCATGAACTTTACACAAACGGCATTACATATCTGGATTTCGCTTTCCCCGTAGATGTTTTCCCTCCCGAAGATTATTCATGGCTGCCGTTTTTTTCCAGAGCGATTACTTCCGTAGGGCTTCCCGGCATGGACTACGGAGAAGTGTCGAGTTTGCTTGCCCGCACAGTCGGCGGCTTTAACGCGGTTCTTCACACCGCGACGGCTGTAAAAAATACTCCGCCCTTTTTGCAAACCGCTTCGGGCAGTTTCGATTTATCGGGGCGCGATTGGCTGTTCCTGCGGTTAAAATGCCTTGATGAAAAAATAGTGCCTTCCGTTGATCTTGCAATGCGTGTAATCTGCGACGCTGATTTTACAGACCGCAGGAGAATAAACGATCTTGTTTTGGAAATGAAAAATGAAATTGACTCCAGTCTTGCGCCAATGGGGCATATTTATTCTTCAAGCAGAACATGCCGATTTAACTCGCGTTCAAAAGGCGTGGAAGAAAAATATTCAGGCATTTCGCAGATTGAATTTGTTAATCAGCTTGCAAAGTACGATATTGGGGAAATAATTAAAAAACTGCAATACATTCGGGAAAAAATTGTTAAGGCGGGGGTTATTGTAAATATAACGGGAACCGCCGTTAATTCCGCAGTTGCTGAAACAGCGCAGAGATTCAGCCGCTTTGGCGCGCCTACGCCCCGCCTCTCCGCGGAGATAAGCGGCAAAACGCCGGCGCCTGAAGTTTTTGCTTCACGCTCCCTGCAAGTGGGCTTTGCGGCGTTGACGTTAAACGCCGCGCCTTATGACACGCCGGAACAAACTGCGGAGATTGTTTTGTCTCATCAGTTGAGCACCGGGGCGTTGTGGGAAGTTATCCGCATGAAGGGCGGCGCTTACGGCGCGTTCATCAACAGCAACAGTCTTGATAACTGTCTGACTTTTGCCACATACCGCGACCCAAATCCTCTGCGTTCGTTAGATGTCATATCATCAATTTTTAAAGACAACTCTTACGGAAAATGCACGGAAGACTATCTTGTAAAATCAATAATCGGCTGTTACTCGAAAGAAACACGTCCACAGACCGCCGCGGAAAAAGGATTAATCGACTTTAACAGATTCCTTTACGGTATCGATGAAAGCTACCGCAGAAAAAGACTTGAACGGTTAATCTCCCTTTCAACCGCCGACATTGAATCAATTTTTAATTCTTTCAGTTCAAGACTCGCATCGCCGCCTGTAATAATCGCGGGTGTAAAAAAAGCCGAAGAAGCCGCCAAAGCTCTTGGAGTAAATGTGCAGATGTTAAAGATTTAAGCGTTTGGCTGTTTCTTTAACGATTCCTTAAATATTTTATCAGCATCAAGTTTATTATCCACGCCGAACAACGGTTCTATTCCTTCGTTTTTAACGCTTCTGAAAAGCGGTCCTTGTCTGGCGTTGTTGTATACCCAACTGTTTTCGTTATTAACGATATAATCTAAAAGCGTAACCGCGGATAACGAAAAGAAAATTAATGTGGCGTTTATTCTCCTTTCGGGCGGTAACATTATATCAAGGCGCGTTGATATCGGATTCGGAACCTGAAAATTATACGCTTCCCACGGATTATTAATTCCCCTGCATACGGCTTTTGCCTTAGCTCCGCCGGCGCGCATACCCTGCTCAATACCGAGAGCGACCGCCGTAAGATATTTGCGCAGCCTTCTTACTTCGCTGTAAATGGGAACAATCTCGCTTTTTGGAAACGGGGGAGGTCCCACGGATTCAAATTTGTAATACGGAAGGAAATAAAGTCTTTTTATCCAATGCAGTTCGTTTAAATTTTTTCTTCCGTAAGGCGTTATTCTGGATTCTTTTGAATTTTCCAGCATACGGCAATATTCAGTCAGGCGCGGAAGATAGTCTCTGGAAAAACTGTCTTCTATGTACCCGCGCCAGTTGTTAATAATTTCGGTAAGTTCTTCGCCGACTTTTAAAGTCGAACCGTCCGGTCCCGTAATCGTACCGAAGTTCACATAACGCATTCCGATAAAAAGATCATCCAGTATATGCAGTAAGACGGAAATATATTGAAGCGGGTCGGTAGGTGAAATTAATTCATAACCGTGTTTCAGGTTGTATACGTTGGCAAAATACGGATAAAAATCAGGATATTCTTCCAGTTTATCCCAGCCTGCTTTCGGAAAAAGGACTTCCAGCGCCGATTTTCCCTGCTCCATGGATTTGCGTTCCGCTCTTTCGGCTTCTTGTTTTGCCTTTAACGCGGCGGTTTTTGGGTCGTCGGGTTTTTCTTTTCCGTCTTCCTGTTGCGGTTCGCCGCTCTCGCCGGTTATTCCTTCTTCGCCGCCGGCTCCTTCTTCATTAATATTTTTTTGAAGAGCGTCAACGTCTATGCTTTCAATTTGCTGCGGGCTTAAATCCACCGCGTTTAATTGTTCCGTTTCTTTAACGTCAAGAAAAGCCATATAGCGCCTTCGTCTTTCAACAAAAAAGCGCTCATAGGGAATAAATCTATCGGAAATTAACTTCATTATCAGCGGATACATGCCAAAATGGACATTTCTGCGCACATCCGAAACAGACGCTATTATATTTCGTATAACTTCCTGATACTTGTCTTTTGCTTCCATTGGGCTTTCTATGTACAGCACCTTATAAATTAATTTAAAGGCGGATTTAATGTTTTCCAAATTTAATTCATCAATTATAAATAACGGTTTGTATATTCCTCTTAGAACTTCATGAAACTCGTGAACTGTTACCGTACGCGGATGCGCTTGTAACTCGGCAATATTTTTCGCAAGAGACTCAATATCCCAGTTGCGTATAACGTCAAGAACTTTATAGACAAACAAAGACGCTCTTTTTAACTGATTATTACGTTTTTGGTTGTTTTTTGGAAACAGAGTTCTGGCAGCGTTTACCAGCCTTTCAATTTTACTGTAATACTCATTCATGCGGATAATAACAAAACGATAATTTACATAATCGACAGGTTCCTTAAAGAACGAAAAAATCGACGTAAGCACCTGCAATGAATTTTTTATTTCAAAATTAGTCTGCCCGGCGTATTGATCTATTTTCACCCTTTCCCTGTAACTAAGTCTTGCCGGAACCGAAGGATCGTCTCCGGGATACGGACCAGATTTTTTGGATTTATATGATATACCCGCTAAATCTTCTTCGTCTTCCGGCGCAAGATCGATCGATCTTCGTTTCCTTCCGCCGAAAACGTCGCTGTTTTTTTTCTTTTCTTCTTCCGGGTTACGCTCAGTGCCTACTTCTCCGCCAAGAAGCAGCGCCATTCGTTTTGCTTCGGCTTCGTCTGTTACGCCCAATTTATCACGAACTTTGCTTAACTCGCCCGGCGCGTAAATCGCGTTATTTTTCTTTGCCATAATCACACCCGTAAATAAAGTTTTTCTCCAACTCCGAAAAGGTTTTTAATCGCAATTTTTTCCCCTTCGGAGTTGACTAACATCCCGTTATAATAGCCCAAAAAAACGTTAAAATCGGCTCTTGTAAACATCAATTTTACGCCGCTATTATCCGGTTCCTTCGGAGTAAACGTCAAATCGACCATGCCCTCAACATCCTGAATTATCCAATCGGCGTCAATTCCTTCGGTCGCCGTAATCCGCACAGGCGGCAGAGGGGTTAATTTCCCGTTTACCCACAAAGCGTTCTCATTATTTTTGTTAGTATCCCTAGTTTGATTTTCGGCAATATGAAAGCCAAAACGCCTATTTTCTTCGTCAAAACCCGAAGCATTGCAATAAGATGTGTGCATTCTGTAGGGGAAAAACCCCTTACAATCGAAAAAAAACCCGGAACAACTGTCCTGTTTTAAAATTATCCGCTTACCCGCCAGAACCATGTCGCCGCGGACAGGGGCAAGGGCTTTATACGCATACATTATCCGCGGTTTACCAAACGCCAAAGAAACCGCCATCGGCGTTACATTTTGATTGCTCATATCGTAGGCAAGGTGGGCGGTCAGCGGAGGACGTTTCCCGTCTGTTTTAATATTGATGTCTAATTTTACGGTATCGGCGTCGAGCCAGTTATGGATACGGAAGAAAAAACGGAATGAACGGCTGTCCACGGAAGAATTCGCAAGGCTTTTCGGCAGATGCCAGCCTGTGCCGGGAATCACTTTCCTGAAAATGAATTTTTGCCCTTTTTCCTTGTCGTAGAGCAAAACTTGCGCCATTCTGTACATTTTTACATTGCAAAAGACGGCATCCAGCAAAAAATAATTATCCTGTACGCTGAAACTCTGCCATTCCTTTATTCGCAAATCTTTTGCCCAGCGAGGCAGGGGATAACGGAAAGGTTTGCTTATTTCCTGTAAATCCACCCTTTGAAAAGCCTTATTCCACGTCCCGATAATGGGATTTCCGTCTTCAACAGGCGAGGCAATTGGAGGCAGTATTTCCCTAGTATACATCAAAGAGAATTGTAACATAGTTTGGTTTTATTTGCAAAATTCAGACATTGGGCGCAGGTTGAAAAACCCCTATTTTTTGTGTAAAATCCTTAAAAAGGTTGAAAAATGAATTGTGATCCGGCAAATCCCAAGGGGAATGGAATTGTTGATATTTGGCAGGAGACTGTTCCCGTACGTTTCGGCGAAATAGACAGATCCGACAGGCTTACTCTGGACGGCGTATTCCGGATATTTCAGGATATGGCTATATGCCACGCTGAAAATCTGGGCGTAGGGCGCGAGGACATGGCAAGAACGGGTCAGGTTTGGATTCTTTCGCGAATGTCCGTATTGGTGAAAAGCCGTCCCAAATACTGCGAAACCATCACAACCAGAACCTGGCCCCGCGGCTGGGAAAAATTATTTGCCATGCGTAATTTCGATATTCGGGATAAAAATGATACCGCGATTGTCGCGGCGCAAAGCGCGTGGTTAGTCGTAGACATGGAAAAACGCCGCCCGTTAAGACCTCAATCTGTAATGGAAAACATTCCGCAAAATGAGGGAATTAACGCTCTTGCCCCGGAAGACAACGGAACCGCTTCTCTTGAGGAGCGCAAAGATCTTCAAAAAGCGGCGGAAAGAAAAGCGCTCTACACCGACGTTGATTTCAATGGACATGTTAATAATGTCCGCTATATCCAATGGATAGAGGATACTCTTGACCCGCAAATTTTAGAAAAAGCTGATAAACTCCGTATTGATATAAATTACATGAATGAGATTATGTTAGGTGAAACAGCGGAACTTTTATCCGCGCCTATTTCCGGTGAAAATAACGCCTTTGCTTTTGAGGGGCGGAAAAAAGAAAGCGGACAAACGGCTTTTAGGGCTGAATTGCGGCTGTGGTGAGTATTTTTGCTCATTGGATTTATTTCTAACTTTTTGAGGCGTTTATCAAGGTTAATTATTATCCTTTTATGCGGATAAAAGTTTTGTTTGTTTGATTTCCATTTTTGAAAAAGCAAATAGTTTTTTCCCTAAGTCTTTTAGAGAAGCCCCTATAAAATATACGGTATTATCAATAACTAAAAAGCGGTCATGGTAGGCATTTGATGTGTTTATATGTATCGGTTCATACTGTGAATTATGCTTTTTAAAATCCAACTGTAATTGTTCGGATATGCGTTTTGTATAAATTTGCGCGCTGACTTTTGTTTGCCGTTTTGACAATAAAAGTAAAACGCTTTCATCTATGTAGTTGTCAATTAAAACTATTGATTTCTTTGCCGACTTTATTAAATTAGAGGCGAATATATAAGCGTCAAATATTTCCCCTTCGTAAAAAATGCCTTGTACCGGAGGCAGGGCATTTTTGACAAAAAAATCGATTTTTTTCTCGGTTTTAGTTACACGATTTTCCAAGCGCTCAAACCTTTTGTTGACTGCGTATCCCTTCATTATATAATTTTTCAAAACACGGTTAGCCCAAATTCTAAACTGAATACCGCGATTTGATTTTACCCTGTAACCTACCGACAAAATCACGTCAAGATTATAGTATTCAACTTGATATTCTTTACCATCTGCGGCAGTTGTCGCAAATTTTGCGACAACTGAAAAATTTGCCAGTTCTTCATTTAGCGCATTGTTGATATGTTTGCCGATGGTTTTTATATCCCTTTCGAATAAAACAGACATTTGCTGTCTGTTTAGCCAGACATTTTCTTCTTCCAGCCTAACTTCAACAGCAACAGTGTTGTCGGGTTGATACATTACTAATTTACTTTTACTCATTGATTTAAAGTATAATAATGTTCAATGAAAAATGTTATATTATGTGATAAAATTTTCTTAAAAAAAATTCATTTTCAGTCAAGCAAAACAGTACTTTCGCGCCATATAGAGTATGTAGTTTTTAGAAACCGTCATGTTATCAAGAAAATAGAAGGGACGTTTTACACTGCAAGTATTGAAAAGGGAAAACTGTATAATCCTCTCTACAACTTACGGAACATCAATGATCGATGCCGCTTTCCCGTCGCGGGCGTAAGTTCTTCGCGGATTTAATGAATCTACAATGCGCTGTCCTTTGCAGAAAAAGACGTATTGATATGTGCCGGGAGCCAGTGAAAGCGTTAGGGTGTAAACGCCCTTAGCGGTTTCCCTCATTTCGTACATAAACGGGTCCCAACTGTTAAAATTGCCAGCTACTGTTATGGTCTCTCCGGGCGCTCCATTAAAAGTAAATGTAACTCCTTCCGGCAGACTGTCAAGCGGGTTCGGTTTTATTGGTTTTTCGGGCATGCGCAATACCGACAAATTTAAACCGGAAATAGGGTCTCTCCTGATTTGGGTATTGCTTGGGTCTGTCGTCCATAGACCGTTAATCACGATTCTGTATTCAAGCTCTTTTACCTGCTGCGGAACTTTATATATAAAAAATTGAACGCCTGAATCCTTGTAAGGGTCGGGGACTTTCTGTCCGGGCGGAATTGGGGCGTCAAAGTCGTTAGGGACGACAATCTTCTTAAACCAGTAAGTATTGGCAAAATTTTCGTGGAAAAACGCTACTCCTACCCTGCGAAGGCTTGATTCGGCGGTAAAAATGACAAAATCATCGCAAATTACGGGCGATCCGGGCGTTTTTATTTTCAATAAGCGGTCTAAAACCTCATAAGTTTCCCAGTCTTCCGCCCATACGGCAGGCTGTGAAAAAGAGGCAAAAATCAACGTTAAAATAACGAAAAAACTAATCCTTTTCATACATTCTTTACAATTATCGGTCGATATATAATTATCTTAATATGCCGTCTTTAAACGCGCTGGGGCAGTTTAAATCCTCTTTCAGTAATATCGCAAATGAGAAAGCCGATATTGAATCCCTAAGTCTGCCTTTTGACGATTTAAAACTTCCGACTACAGAAGCGCCGCCTTTTGAGTTTATAAGGCATGAACCTCCCCCTCTTGATGATCTTGGTTTTGACGAGGGCGGCGCAAATCTGGACATTAATTCCTTTTTAGATAATATAACCGGCGATAACGCCGCCCCGCCCGCCGATGCGTCGGCGGATGCGCCCGCTGACAACGCCGTATCCGCGCTTGACGACTTTTTAAAAGAAATCGATTCCACTCCGCCGCCGCCTGAACCGGATACGAGCGCGGACGATCTGTCATCTTTTTTAAGCGGAATGCAGGATCAAAGCGCGGCGGATACTCCGACAGACGCTCCGGCAGATGACGATTTATCATCTTTACTCAGCGGCGGTCAGGACGAAGCCCCGCCGGATTTTTCGGCGGATGATGATCTGGCAGCCTTCCCAAGCGGCGATCAAGACGAGACCGCGCCGGACTTTTCAGCGGATAATCCGGCAGCCTCTCCAAGCGACGGTCAAGACGATGCCCTGCCTGATTTTTCGGCGGACGATCTCTCGTCTCTCATGGGCGGCGATCAGGAAGAAACCGCGGCGGATGTTCCGGGCGATGAGGGCGGTATACCGGATGATCTTTTATCGGGCTTTTCCGATGAAGTAGAATCGGCTCCCGCCGACGCCGATTTTCCCGACTTTCCTCAGGAAGATTTAAGCGCTGAAGAATCAGGCGCGGCTGAACCGCAGGAAGAACCGGAAAGCGATGATTTGGACGGCATAGACCTTGGCGGAGAAAGCAGAGACAGCGTTCCAACACCGGCGGAAGCCGAAGCTGACGGCGATTTAGGTGATTTAGGCGATTTTAATGTTGATTCAATTGACAGCGGCGCTGCCGATGAAAGTCCCGAAACTTCTGAAAGCGCGGATTCAGGCGCTGAAGCAGATACGTCTCTGCCCGATTTTCCGGACTTAGACGGGATTGATCTTGGCGGCGAATCCCCGGATACTGCGCCGAAAGCGGCGGAAGAGCCGGAAGCTGATAATCAAGATTTAGGCGGTATCGATCTCGGCGGCGAATCTATCGACTTTACGCCGGAAGCGGCGGCAAGCGATGATTTTTCTTCGGACTCTTTACCGGATTTTAATTTATCCGAAGGAGACGATTTAGGCGCTCCCGCCGATTCATTTGACACATCCGGCGCGGATGATTCCGCTTTAGATACAAATTTTGATCTATCCGCTTCCGACGCGGATCTTTCCGGCGCGGGAGACACTGCGCTTGATACCGGAACCGACGCAGGCGCGGTGCATGAGTTCGGCGATTTAGGCGCCGACTTTGCGTCCGATTCAATCGAGTTGGATACCGGAGCCGGACCGGAAGCTGAAGGGATGGACAGCGATTCCGGTTTTTCCGGCGGTGATGTTTTCGGCGGCGATGATTTTTCGCTTACCGGTCTTGACGACATTTTAAATAAAACAAAAGTCAGCGAGCCAAAGCCGGTAGAAAAAAAAGGATTATTCGGCAGAAAAAAACAAAAAGAAGAAAAAGAAGAAGTTATAAAAGCGGAAGACAATATCGATGAAATTTCGTTAAGTCAGGAAGATGTTGATAATTTACTTAAAACTCTTTCCACTTATCCGCTCAATTTAAGAATTGCCTGCGAAGAATTAATCGCCGAGCAAGTTATCCTGCCAGAACAATTATCAAAATTAATCCGGCTTCTTGTAAACGGCGCGCCTGTCAGGGAAACGGCGGCTCATGTCGAGGTAATCACCGGCAAACCGATTGTCATTCCAAAGAGCTTTGAAAAAAGCTCCGGCGCGGCGTTTGAGGCGGAACAAGCAAGTTTTGCGTATATCTTTGTACACAATTTACTTCCTGTTATAAGACTGTTTACTTTTATCGCGTTAATGGCTGGCTCTATTATGTATCTGGGTTACAAATTTATTTATATACCTCTTAAAGCCGAATCCCTTTACAAACGCGGTTATGAACGTATTCCCGCGGGAGAGTATCAGCGGGCAAATGAACTATTCCATGACGCGTTTACACTGCACAGAAAGAAAAAATGGTTCTATGCCTACGCCGAGGCGTTCAGGGATCAGCGCCGCTATATGCTTGCGGAAAATAAATACGATGAGCTTTTAAGATACTACCCGCGCGACAAAAAAGGCGTCCTGGATTACGCGGCTCTTAACACATATTATTTAATGAATTACGAAAAGGCAAACAAACTTTTACAGCGGGAGCTTCTTGATTACGCTCCCAATGATTACGACGGACTTCTCGCCGCAGGAGACAATTTCCTTGATTGGGCGGATTCCAATCCCGCAAAATTCTATGACCACTACGAAGACGCGCGTTTCTCATACGCTAGGCTCATTGAACAATACGGATGGCAGCCGCAAATTCTGGAAAGAATGTTAAAGTATTTTATCCGCACGGACAACCTTAAAGAGACGCTTCAGTTAAGAGTCTGGTTTGAAAACGATCCAAAGAGGCGAAAACTTTCCACCCCGACTCTCGCGGAACTTGGCGGCTATCTTTTGGATAAACAACTTGAAAAAACACCGGGGACAGTACCCAACCCATATGTTGAAAGCATAGAAAGCGTAAGGGATATGCTGATAAAAGCGGTCATGCAGGATCAGTATCTGCCTGAATCGCATTATCATCTTGCGCGCTATTATCATAACCTAGGCAACACTCACGAAGAACGGTTAACTTTGGAAAACGCTATCCGCGCCTTTGATCTGGCTAAACAGGAATCCGTCAAACGCCGCCTTTACCGCGTTGATACTCATTACCGCTACGCAAATCTGCTTATCAACAACAAAGAATTCTTCCCGGCTGACGAACAGGCGGTAAGAGGTATAGAACTGTTTGAAGATTTCCTCAACAGGAATTTAATTCCCCCTTCTTCCCAGCTTGGTCAATTATACGCCCTGCGCGGAGACTTAGAGTACTTTGTAAAATCCGGCAACATGGAAGCCGCTTTGGTAAACTACAAAAAAGCCGAAGGGTACGGCTATGCTCCGCCCGAAGTTCAGTACCGCATGGGAGCCGCGTATTATCAGCGCGAGGACTGGAAAAACGCCCTTGACTATCTGTTTAAGGCTTCAAAAGAATTGCCGTTGAACAGACGCGTACTCTTCGCGATGGGAAATGCCGCCTATCAGCGCGGCGACTACTTCGCGGCTCAAGGCTACTACAACCGCTTGCTTGACATCCTGGAAGTCCAGCGCGTAAGACTGCCCGTACTATTGCCGAATGACAACGTCCAATTCCTTGAGACGGGAGAACGCCTGATGATGGCGCGTAATAACGCAGGCGTTGTAAACGAGGCTCTTGCCAGACAGACGGGCAACCGCGATTACCGCTCCAAAGCAATGGTTTTATACGCCGAATCCTCGCGCGCGTGGGACGCTATCACCCGTAACCCCGAAACAATGACAAGAAGCCGCCTGACGGATAGTTCCGGCGCCCCCAGCATCAACCTTGGCTACCTGAACGCGAATAACGCCCTGCGCCCCAGCAGCGGGTACAGACCGCAAATCTTTGTCCGTATCGACAAAGACGCTCTTGAACCCTCGCACTGGGAAGAATTAGCCCCCTTGGGCGGTTTATAGGGTATTTTTCGTCGAAAAATTGTACAAAATTTCGCATTTTAAAATAAAAAAATTCTTGACGTATTCACTTATTCGTGCTAAAATAGATATATACCAGTTTGGTAAACATCTAATTCTATTCTTTTTGGATAAAAGCTATGCAGTATTTTGATACTCACGCCCATTTGGGGCTTATAGTTGATGACCCCATTGAGCAGTTAATAGTTATACAGGAAGCCCGCCAGGCTTCCGTTGCCAGAATTGTCTCGATTTGTAACAGTCTTCATGACTTTGGTCATGTTTATGAAAATCTTAAATCGGCGGCAAACGTATATCATGCCGTAGGAGTAAGTCCGTCCGAAGTCCAAAACCCGGGCAAAGACTGGCTTCAGCATATTGAACAAAGCGTTCAATACGAACGCGTAGTCGCTATTGGCGAGATCGGTCTGGATTATTACCGTAAATTCGGCGATAAGAAGTCCCAGATCGAATTGTTTATAACCCAGCTTGATCTAGCGGCAAAACTCGGCAAGCCTGTAATAATTCACAACCGCGACGCGGGACACGACGTATTGGATATTCTCCGCGACCGTCTGCCGCCAAAGGGCGGAGTGCTTCACTGTTATTCCGAAGACGCCGCTTACGCCGAGAAAGCCCTGGAACTTAATCTGTATTTTTCTTTTGCGGGAAATCTTACCTACAAGAACGCGAAAAATCTGCATGAGACTCTTTCTGTTCTTCCTGTAGATCGCATATTGATTGAATCGGAAAGTCCGTTCATGGTTCCGGCTGATTATCGCGGCAAAAGAAATATGCCCAAGTACCTGCCGCTGACCGCCCGTTTCATGGCGAACATGCTCGATATGGACGAAGAGGCTCTTGCCGCTCAACTCTGGGAAAACTCGAATAAATTTTTCGGCTTACCGAGTGAATAGCGAAAAGGGAAGAATTTACCACGAACCAACACGAACCACACGAACAAAGAGAGATGAGGTCAGTCGCTGAGCCTGTCGAAGCGACCAGAAAGCAAGACGCTTCGACAAGCTCAGCGTCCCGCTAACCAGTACGGATAAGAGGGAATGAATCTTTATAAGCCAATAAAAATCGGGTCACTTGAACTAACAGGAAATCTCTTTCTTGCGCCTGTGGCGGGGTATACCGACCGCGCGTTTCGTTCCATTTGCGCCGAGGAGGGGGCGGATTTCTCTTTTACGGAACTTGTCTCCGCCGAAGCGTTGTACCGTAATTTTGGACGGTATGGGTTGGGGGTGCAGGAGGGAGCGTCTTCAAGCGCGAATACCGCCGCTATCAATTTGGTTCGGCGGGGGGAGAAAGAAAAACGCTACGCGATTCAATTATTCGGCGCGGAGAGCGAATCTATCTACAAGGCGGCTGTTTTGCTCGCGCCGTTGAAGCCGGACGCTGTGGATATTAACGCGGGCTGCCCTGTTCCTAAAGTTGTAAAAAACGGAGCGGGGTCGGCGTTGATGAAAAATCCGTCCGGTATCGGCAAGGTTGTGGAAGCGGCTGTTCGCGCTTCACGCGAAAGTTTAGGCGGCGTTCCAGTAACAATAAAAATACGTTCAGGGTGGGACAGTAAATCGCTCAACTACGCAGAATGCGCGCGGATTGCGGTTGAGGCTGGAGCGGCTATGGTCACTCTGCACCCGCGCACACGAGCGCAAAATTACGGCGGCAAAAGCGATTGGTCGCACATAGCGGATTTGGTTTCCCGCCTGCCCGTTCCCGTTACAGGTTCCGGCGATCTTTACACTCCCGAAGATGCGCAGAAAATGCTCAAAGAAACGGGCTGCGCGGCGATAATGTTCGCAAGGGGCGCGCAGGGCAATCCGTTTATTTTTTCGCAAACCCGTTCTCTGCTGGAAACAGGCTCATGGGAGCAGGCTTCAGTTTCCGCGCGGATAGCCGCTGCCATGCGCCACTTGGAAATGCTTGCCGTTGACATAGGAGAGAGAACCGCTTGCCTTGAAATGCGAAAACAATTCTGCGCTTACACAAAAGGCGTTGTCGGCGGCGCGGTTTTACGCGAAAAAGCGGTTCATGCCGAAACAATCGAAGAATACAGGCGGATTACCTCGGTTGACCTTATTTGATTCTATCTTTATTCTTATGTAAATATGAATATTTTCAGACGGTCATTCCGTTACGTTAACTTTAATGCGGTATATTGGCTCATAGGTATCAACATTCTCATTTTTGCTATGACGCGGTTATTTGGGGCGGATTTCCGGTATTTTCTTGTTACAAGAATGTCGATGATTCCCGCTATGGTTGTACATGGCTGGGTTTGGACTTTTGTTACTTATATGTTCATGCACGGCGGCTTTAGCCATATCCTTTTCAATATGCTGGGGCTTTTTATTTTTGGTATCCATGTTGAAAGGCAGATGGGCAGTAAAGAATTCCTGCTCTACTATTTTGTTACCGGCGTTTTAGCGGGCGTTTTTTCTTTCCTGGTTTATTATTACACCGGCAATCAAATAATCGCCCTTATGGGCGCGTCCGGCGCTTTATTCGCCGTTGAACTCGCATACGCGATATTTTTTCCCGATTCAATTATTTACATTTGGGGACTGCTTCCCTTGCGCGCGCCTGTGATGGTTCTCGGCTTTACCGCCCTTGAATTGTTTTTTTCAATTACCGGACGCAATAGCGGAGTCGCGCATCTTACCCATCTTGCCGGCTTCGCCATAGGCTGGCTTTATTTTCAAATTCGCTTTGGAGTAAATCCTTGGCGGCGGCTAACGGGAAAGTAACTATGAAAAAAGTCGGCATACTTTTCGGCGGCAAGTCCGCGGAACATGAAATTTCTCTGTTATCCGCAAAAAATGTTTACGAGGCGATTGACAGAACAAAGTTCGAGCCCGTCTTAATCGGGATTGATAAATCGGGGCGCTGGCTTATAAACGACGCGGAAAAATTTTTACTTAACTCCGATAATCCCGCGCTTGTAAAAATTAATCCGAACGGAAAAGATGTTTCTCTGCGCCCCGAAAGCAACGGAATGTTTGCCGCCGAAGGAGCGGGTAATTTTAACATTGACGTAGTATTCCCGATTTTGCACGGACCTTTCGGCGAGGACGGAACGGTACAGGGTTTTTTAAAATTAGCGGATATTCCATACGTTGGTCCCGCAGTACTTGGCTCTGCTGTCGGCATGGACAAAGATGTAATGAAGCGGCTTTTTCGCGAGGCGGGAATCCCCATCGGGAAATTTCTCACATTTAAAAGCCATGAAAAAATACCGTCCTTCGCGGAAATAAAAAACGAATTAGGCGCGCCGTTTTTTATCAAACCGGCAAACATGGGCTCCTCTGTCGGAATCAGCAAGGTTCACAATGAAGCGGAACTAGCCTCCGCGTTAAATGACGCTTTTTTATACGACACAAAAATCATTATAGAAGAATTTATCCAGGGAAGAGAGATTGAGTGCGCTGTTCTGGGGAATGAAGAGCCCGCCGCATCCGTACCCGGCGAAATAATTCCCTCTCACGAATTTTATTCTTACGACGCCAAGTATCTCGATGAAAAAGGAGCCGCTCTTGAAATCCCCGCAAAACTTGACGATGTAACAAAAAAACGGATTCAAGACCTTGCCGTAAAAGTTTTTCAGGTGCTTTGCTGTGAAGGGCTTTCGCGCGTGGATTTCTTTTTGAAAAAAGACGGCGAAATAATAGTCAACGAAATTAACACAATGCCGGGTTTTACAAAGATAAGCATGTACCCAAAAATGTGGGAAGCAAGCGGGATTGGCTATTCAGAACTTATTACCCGCTTAATTGAATTGGCAGTCAGCCGATTTGAAAAAGAACGGAAGCTAAAAACCAGCGTAAATTAATTTTTGGAAGGTAGCATGAAAAAATTATGTTTCTTTGTTTTTTCAATAGTGATGATTTTTAATTTGTCAGCGAAAGAACATGATTTTACTATCGGCGCGAGTTTTGGTTCATTGACCGGTCTGGCTCAGGAAGTTGTATATAGTGATTTAAAGTCGGATAATAAATTAAGCGAATTACTATGGAATTTTAATTCTCTTACCTACCTTGGGCTGGATATAAAATATTCATGGTTAAGACCGGGAAATTATTGGGGACTTTTTTCAAGCGGCTCTTTAAAATACGGACTTTTCAGCGAACCCGATTTAATGGAGGATCGGGATTGGATAATTACGAAAAATCCAAATTGGTTAACGCATTATTCTATACATGATAATAAAACAGAGTCCGCAAATTTAATAGATTTTAATTTAGGAGCGTCATTTTTATTTTCTCAGAATTTGTTACTAAAATCATATATTTCTTATCATTACATGAATTTTTCATTTATCGCAAGCGGCGGTTCGGTATTATACCCAACGGTTTCCAAGGACAAAGATACAGGAGAGTATCGCGCGGATCATTATTATTTACCACCTATAAATGTTGGAAAGTATGAACAAACCTGGCACATTTTTTCTCCGGCAATGTCGCTTTATGGAGAATTTAATCGTTATTTTGATATTGAAATTTCGCTGGAAGCAACGCCGTTTATATGGTGCGTGGCTATAGATGAACATCTACTTCGTGATTTGGTAATTACCGACGTTTTAATTGGAGGGCTCTTCATTGAACCAAGTTTACTTTTTTCATATAAACCTTCGGAGCATTATGTGTTATCCCTTTCATGCGCGTATAGAAAAATAAGCGACTCTCGCGGCAACACAAGATACAAATATGCCGGACAACCGGCTATTATTGAGAAAAATTTAAGCGGGGCGGGATATGCCGCGCTTGATACCGGTATTATCGCCAAGTATAAGTTTTAGTATCCATATAATCCGGTTTTAATCCTCCGGTTTAAGCCCCGGCACATCAAACTCAGGCGGAATTTTTGTCGGAGCGCCTTTTGAATCGACAAACGCCCATGTAACTTTTGCTTCTATTAATAAATCATTGCCCCGCCAAATTTCCTGCGCGATAGTGCCGCTTACCGCGCCTTGTTTTACAGGACGCGATTTAATTATTAATGTGTCGTCGGTAAACGCGGGTTTTTTGTAATCAATTTCTATTCGGGCAATGTAAAGACCGTAGCCGGCTTTTGTCGCTTTTACAAAATCAAAACCAACATCTTTAAGAAATTCATAACGCGCGTATTCAAGATAATTAAGATAGTTTGCGTTATTCACATGGTTGTAGCCGTCGCACTCATAGCTTCTTACCCGTAATGAACATTCTGTTTTCATGGTTTAATTATATTGATCGCGCGGTACTTTGAAAAGTCCCGTATTATCTGTATTATTAATTATGTTTAATTTTTGCCCGTCGTGCGCCTCAAAAAAAATCACCTTTAACGAGGGAAAGTTTTTCCGCTGTCCCGACTGCGGTCTTGTCTATTATCACAATGTCGCCGCCGCAAACGGCTGTATTATCGTAATGCCGGACGGCGATTCGGAGCGGCTTGTTTTTCTTGTCCGCGGCAAAGAGCCCGGTATCGGCAAGCTGGATCTTCCCGGCGGCTTTGTCGATCCCGGCGAAGGCGTTCTTGACGGACTCTACCGCGAATTACGGGAAGAAATTAACTGGACTCCGCAAATTCCAAACGGCGCGAAATTGTCCGACGTTTTTAAATTATTCGCGTCTTTTTCCAATGTGTACAAATACAAGGGCATAGATTACAACACATGCGATATGTATTTTTCCATACGCGCCCCCGGTCTTAAACCCGAAGACCTGCGCCGTCAGGAAACTGAAATCGCGGATATTCTTTTCTTAAAACCCGATGAAATTGATTTCTCCCGGTTCGCTTTTCCTTCCACAGTGAAAGCCGTAAAAACATATCTCAACATCCTTGACTAAAATTGACATAAGTTATCAAATATTATTATGTATCATGGAAATATGTCTGCAAGTTCTTCTCTTCCCGGCGAATACCGTAAAGCGGCTGAACGCCTGTTTTTAAAAGACGGTTTTTCCAAAGGGCAAAAACCCGATATAAAAGCCGCCGGAGATTTTGCCAAGTCGCTTGGCATCGGCGTTGAGTATCAGCGGTTATTCGCTCTTGAAACAAACAGCGGAGAATTAAGAACTTTTTTGGATCAGTTTCAAAATAATCTGGCTTTGTTAATAAAAAAAACATGGGTAGAAGAAGCCGATGAAATCCGCAAAGGAAAATTACACGACGATATCCCGTCGTTTATGAAAACCGTCGAACAGCCGGATTACATAAAAGCTATAGATGATTTTAGCGTGATTCTTGACGAGTTAGCTTATCTTTTTTTCGGCAAACAAAGCGAAAAAGAAGATTTTGCCGAGTACACTTTCCGCATTGACGCGCAAATGGGTCTTTTCTGGTGGTACGGAAGCAGACTTACTTTATTAAAAGAGTTGAAAGATAAAAACATTGACCAAAACGACAAATGCTTATGGGCGGTTTTACTTCTTGGTCTGTGTTATCTGACAAATTTTTAAAAGGAAGGATATGATTAACGAAAATAATACCGATACAAAAACTGATTCTTTAGGAACGGATTTTATCAGTGAATTTATAAAAGAAGATTTGGCGGCGAAAAAATTCACTTACGTGCATACGCGCTTCCCGCCGGAACCAAACGGCTGGCTGCACATCGGTCACTGCAAGGCGTTTTATATCGACTTTAGTATGGCTGAGCGCTTCGGCGGAAAATGCAATCTGCGCTTTGACGATACCAACCCCGAAAAAGAAGACATCTCCTACGTTGAGGCAATCAAGCGCGATATTAAATGGATGGGCTACGATTGGGAAGACCGCGAATATTACGCTTCAGATTATTACGAGTACCTTTATGAGCTGGCAATAAAAATTATCAAAAAGGGAAAAGCATACGTTGACGATTTAACAGATACGGAAATGAGCGAATACCGAGGAACAGCGGTCGCCGATAAAAACAATATCACCGTAACGCCGCCGGGCAAAAACAGTCCCTACAGAGATCGCTCTATCGAAGAAAATCTTGACCTCTTTGCGCGTATGCGCGCAGGCGAATTCGCCGACGGCGCGAAAACACTGCGCGCGAAAATCGACATGACACACCCTAATCTGCTCCTGCGCGATCCTGTCATGTACCGCATACGCCGCGAAACCCATTACCGCACGGGCAATTCATGGTGTATCTATCCAATGTATGACTTTCAACATCCGCTTTCCGACGCGAAAGAGGGAATCACCCACTCTCTCTGCTCGCTTGAATATGAAATCCACCGCCCATTGTATGAATGGTTTATCCAAGAGGCGGAAGTTTTCCCTTCGCGCCAGATAGAATTCGCCCGTCTTAACTTGAGCCATACCGTTATGAGCAAACGCTGGCTTTTAAAACTTGTGCAGGACAAATATGTTTCCGGTTGGGACGATCCGCGAATGCCGACAATAGCCGGTCTCCGCAGACGAGGTTACACTCCCGAAGCTATCCGCAGTTTTGTCTCGCAGATCGGCATCGCAAAAACAGACAGCATGGTAGACATTGCTTTCCTTGAATACTGCCTTCGCGAAGATTTAAATAAACGCGCTCTGCGTGTAATGGCAGTCCTGCGCCCTCTCAAGCTAATCATAGAAAATTGGGACGCGGGCAAAACCGACGAAATGGAAGCGGTAAACAACCCCGAAGACGAGGGCGCCGGAAAACGCAAAGTGCCGTTCTCCCGTGAATTGTGGATTGAGCGCGAGGATTTTGAAGAAGTACCGCCGCCCAAATATTTCCGTCTTTTCCCGGGAAACTCCGTCCGCCTGCGGTATGCGTACATTGTTACCTGCACCGGCTTTGACAAAGACGCAAACGGCAATATTACAGCCGTGCGCTGTACCTACGACCCCGAAACAAGGGGCGGTAACGCTCAGGATAACAAAAAGGTAAAAGGGACGATACATTGGGTTTCAGCAGCCC
>Ga0268262_10001511_pt1 | contig 28643 bp, 25 predicted proteins | sample TergutNc150P3_FD_190354 | JGI IMG/M metagenome (GOLD analysis project Ga0268262, IMG submission 190354) | Nasutitermes corniger P3 segment gut microbial community from laboratory colony in Florida, USA - Nc150 P3 (SPAdes) (version 2) | ecosystem: Host-associated > Arthropoda: Insects >... | reverse complement strand
CTTGGCGGCTAGTGTGGTGCAAATGGCCGCTGTTAGCGTGGTTTTACCATGATCTACGTGGCCTATGGTGCCTATGTTGCAGTGAGGCTTAGTGCGCTCAAATTTCTCTTTTGCCATAACACATCTCTCCAATCAAACTGTGTTGTTCCTCTTCTTCCCAGAAGGTTGTTGCTTCTTTTAAGGCTATACCAAAAAGCAGAGGAAGCGTTACTCTTTAGTAGGGTAACCAAATATAGAAATGTTTTGCAGCTTTGTCAAGGGTATTTTGTACAATTTGTCAACAACTGTATGCCAAATGAGCATTTTTTTCATTTTTTACCCAAATTTTCTAAATTTATAGCTATATTTATATGGTAAAACCCTAAATGAGGATATTTATGACAGACCAAGAATTAAAAGATTTAGTTGCTAGTTTTGCTGAAGATAGAAAGAAAATTGCCGATTTGCAGAAGGAAACTGACCGCCAATTGAGAGAAAACGCTAGGCAAATTGGCGGTATTAGCAATAGTAATGGAGAGTTCGCAGAGGAATTTTTTTACAATTCGCTGGAAAAAACAATGACCTTCGCGGGTATTCATTTTGATATGATAAGCAACAAATTTAACACCAAAAAGACTATGCCAGATAACACGGAGATAAAGGCTCAGTTTGATATTGTTCTGCACAATGGCGATTCCTTGGCTCTGATAGAGGCTAAATACAAAGCAGATATTGAAGATGTTGAAGAATTGGTAGAAAAGAAAGTCCCGAATTTCAGGATTTTATATCCCAAATACGCAGAATGTAAACTTTATTTGGGAATTGGCTCTTTGGTTCTCAAAGATAGAGTTATCCAAGAAGCCAAAAAACTCGGTATAGGTTTAATGAAACAGCGCGGTGACGCTGTTGAGTATAAAACCGATTGGGTTAGGGCTTATTGAGCCACACTATCTCGGCGCTTGGTAATCCGATTGCTTCATTGCGGTTAGCGTGTGGATATAGCGGTAGCCTGCTGGCTCTATTCTAAACCAGTGGGAATCGGCTCCTCCAAAAAACAAGAAGACCACTACCATGCCATAATCCACGTCTGCAAGATAGGATACAGGCTTAAGTGGTGTTTTCTGAGGAATTCCTACGTTGCAACCACCGTCTCCTGTATATGCTCCTCCCTCAAGCCTCGCACACGGTTTTGCCCAGTATGGTTTTGGATCTACTTTTGTTGAATCGTCAAAATATGCAAGATAAGCATAGGCTCCAGCACGTAGGTTCTCTCTGGTTCTGCGTTGAGCAACAGGCAGTTCAGACCAGTTTTCACCTTTAGAATACCTTAAATAATTAGCGGCATTGAAGCCCCAGTCTCCTTTCTGAGTTAGCACAACGGTGACTTTTGATATTTTATCTTCTTTAACATCAAGGCGAGTACCGAAGATATATTGTGGTTCGGAATTTGCAACGATGATTTCTGTGTATGTGGCACAGGAATCCACGTCTATAAGGTTACGGTGGAAATCCACTTTGAGAGGTGTTTTCCAAAGACCTTCGCCAAAATTAACCGCTTTATCATATTTGCCAGTAGAGTAATTCTGTTTGGCATCATGGTCATTTTCAAAGTATTTGGCATCTGCGGTAAGAGGCATCTTTGTGTAGTCGCCTGCTTCAATGGCTGACAAATAAGTATTTACGGCGGCTTCCAAGCCAGCTCGGTTGCAACTGAGCGGTACTATTGGCATTACACCTGATGAACTGCTTGCCCCCACAGAACTGCTGCTCGTTCTGGTGGAACTGCTCGACCTAGCGGAGCTGCTTGACCTTGCAGAATTACTGCTACTAGATGTGGTTCTAGAGCTGCTAGATACTATTGCTATGGAACTGCTGGAATTAACAGAATTACTTGAACCAACTGCACTGCTGCTAGATTCTGATTCTATTGTGGAACTACTGCTTAAAGCCTCTTCTGCGCTACTACTGCTAGAACTGCTAGGCACAATCGCAGAACTGCTGCTAATTGGCGGAGGTGAAGGATTGTCTGAAGAACTGCTTATATTGAGAAGACTGCTTGAACTAACTCCTTGGTCTTGTTCGGGAGGGTTGGGATTTGTACAAGCGAAAAAGGAAAATATAGATGCAAAAGCAGCTAAGAAAAGCAACATTTTGGGCAAATATGTACGCATTTTCATACCTCCGGAATAGTTTATCCAGAATAATATAGAAAATACGTACCTAATTGTTCAGCATTCGTTCTACTTATCTTTTATAACAAGCTCAACTCTGCGGTTTTTGGCTTTGCCTTCGTCTGTGCTATTGTCTGCCACAAACTTTGTTGCACCATAGCCAACAGCTTTTAAGCGTTTTTTATCAACGCCTCTGCCCGCCAAGTAATTCAAAACCTCGTTTGCCCTCTGCTGGCTCAATTTTTTATTGGCATCTGGCTTGCCCACGTTATCGGTGTAACCTTCAATAATAACGGTGGCATCGGTTATCAAATTTTTGAGTATGCCGCCAATTTCAGCGAGATTTTCCTTCAATTCCTGCTTCAATTCTGCCTTTCCGAATTCAAACAGAATATCGCTCATTGAAAGAATTGTGCCTCTGGCATCTTTGTAAACGCTGATGGTTTTGCTTTTCAAGGCATCCAGCTTTTTTTCTGCCTCTTCTTTTTGCTTGAGTAGCATATAATCTTTTTCGGCAATGGCTCTTTTGCTGTCAAGGTTTATGCGCTCTACACGGTCGCGCTCATTTCCTAGCGCAGCTTCAAGAGACTTTATCAGAGAATCTTTCACCTGAGATACTTCCCTTTGAGCATCTATGTACCTTTGTATCAAGGCTGAGTGTTCAAGCTGAAGTCTGAAAAGTTTTACGGACAAATCGCATAACTTTAGGTCTTCTTCGTATTGCTTGCCACCGCGGTCTTTTTTGGGCACTTCTTCCAAGGCGTGAATTCTTGTTTTCACAATAGCCCACTGGCGAGCGGCAGCCGCATCGCGTGGCTGGCTTGATACTTCGTCAAAAGATGCCCGGCAAGGAATTTTGACGTCTAAGGAAGAAACTACTGCTTGTGCAAACGACATGCTTGCAGCGCAGGCTAAAATTGCTAGTACTTGTTTTTTCATAAAACCTCCTATTTACCCTTGCGTTCTGAAAGCAAAGCGCGGTTAATTCTTAAAGTTTCAGTTGCTCTTGACAAACTGTCTTCTATGTTTTTCTTTTCTTTCTCTAGCAAAGATATCTGCAAAAGTAAAATTGCTTCATTTGCTTTGAGCAAAGCCTCATCTATATTTTTTTCGTCGTCTTTTTGCTTACGAGCATCAGCAACCAAATTACTTGTTGAAACCGAAACTTCTGCATTATGGGTTTTTGCCACCTCTTGCAGAACCATAGCTTCTGTTACGGTAGATTCTACCATAGCATCAACCCTTTTGGATGCACCGCACGAGGCAAGCAAAGCCGCGCACAAGACCATAAATAAGATTTTTTTCACAAAAACCTCCTTTGTTTTTTTTGTTTACAGAAATATAGAAAATTTTCGTTAATTGTCACTTACTATATTAAGACTATGCGCAATTTTTCGTTTTTGAACCCAACAAAGCTCATTTTTGGCAAAAATACCATATCTGAGCTTGCAAAGGAAGTTCCCCAAAATGCTAGGGTGCTATTAACCTATGGTGGAGGCTCTATTAAAAAAAACGGGGTTTATGATAGCGCAAAAAAAGCCTTGGGTAGCAGGGTTGTTTTTGAATTTGGAGGCATAGAACCCAATCCTCGCTATGAGACTTGTGTTAAAAGCCTTGAAATAATAAAAAAAGAAGGTATAGATTTTTTGCTCTCTGTGGGTGGAGGCTCTGTTTTAGATGGTACAAAGTTTATAGCCTTGGCTGCAAAATACAATGGAGCAGATTCTTGGGATTTTATGTGCGGCAAAGCAAAAACTCCAAACGAGGCATTGCCTTTAGCAAGCGTGCTAACTCTGCCGGCAACAGGTTCCGAAAGTAATGCCAATTTTGTTATCTCTCGCGATTCTACCCAAGAGAAATTCGGTGGATGGTCACAACTCGTTTATCCTAAGTTCAGCATTTTAGACCCAGAAACCACTTTTACCCTGCCAGCAAAGCAAACAGCAAATGGAATAGTAGATACCTTTGTTCACACAATGGAACAATATTTAACCTATCCAGAATATGCACCATTGCAAGACCGCTGGGCAGAATCAATTTTAACAACGCTTATAGAGCAAGGTCCAATTATCATTGAGCAACCAAACAACTACGAAGTTCGTGCAACCCTTATGTGGGCGGCAACAATGGCTTTGAACGGATTAATAAGCAGAGGTGTTCCCGAAGACTGGGCAACACATGGTATAGGTCACGAACTAACAGCATTTTATGGAATTGACCACGGGCAGAGCTTGGCTGTTGTTATGCCCGGGCTTTGGCAAAATCAGTTTGAAAAAAAGAAAGCAAAGTTAGCTCAATATGGTCACCGTGTTTGGGGGCTTCTCTCACGAAAGCGCGGGCAAGAAGGCCACGATGAAATTGCGAAGCTAGCAATAGAAAAAACCGAAGAATTTTTTGAATCACTCGGTGTTCCAACAAAGCTGAGCGGCTATGGAGTGAAGGCTGCCGAGGCAGCAGAAAAAATCTCAAAAAGATTTGAGAGCCGCGGTTTAACAAGCGAAAAAGGCTTAGGCGAAAACTCTTGTATTGGGCCAAAAGAAATTAAGGAAATTTTGGAATCACGTTAAATTTTGCAAAGGGAGGCAATATGCTGGATTTATCTAAAAAATGGGTTTTTGTAACAGGTGCCGCACGTGGCATTGGCAAGCTAGTGGCTTTGGCATTTGCGGAACAAGGAGCAAATTTAATTTTGCATAGCCGCAATTTAGAGCACACAAAAACTCTTGAATCAGAAATAAAAGCAAAAGGCGTGGAGGTTTTTTCTGTTGCTGCCGAACTTGGCAACAGCGAAGAAAGAAAAAAACTTTTAGCAGAAATAGATTCAAAAAATTTGCGAATAGAAATTGTTTGCAACAATGCCGGCGTGCAAACTCCTTATAGAGAAAACTATTGGGAAGTACATGAGAAAGATTATCTCACCAGTTTTCAGGTGAATACAATAGCCCCAATTCTCATAAGTTGCCATTTTTTGCCAAAAATGTTGCTAGCAGGTTTTGGCAGGGTAATTTGCACAACAAGTGGAATAGCAGGTGAGCCAGAGCAAATGGCTTATGCCGCAGGCAAAGCTGCTCTGGATAAATTTGTTAAAGACACCTCGCCAAAACTAAAAGGCACAAATGTAACCCTGAATTTGCTAGACCCAGGTTGGCTCCGTACAGATTTGGGTGGTCCCAATGCTCCAAACGCTGTTGAATCGGTTATTCCGGGAGCAATAGCGGCTGCATTCGCAAATAGTTCTGTGAATGGCAAATGGATTAGCGCACAAGAATATGCTGGTTTATCTTTGGAAAAAGCAGTGCGGAAAATGGAGAGGTAAAACTCTAAAACAAAAAAGTTCAAGGGTTTTTCAACCCTTGAACCTAAGCAAGTCAATCAGCTAGTTATCTTTTCAAGTTTACCAGTTCTTCGAGCATTGTGTCGCTAACCGTTATCACACGGCTGTTTGCCTGATAACCTCTTTGGGTGGTTATCATATTAGTAAATTCAGCAGACAAGTCAACGTTAGACATTTCAACTGCTCCGGGTTTTACCTTAGAGGAACTCTGTGTTACTGGAAGTCCCCAAATCGGGTCGCCAGAGTTTGCAGATGTTGTGTAAACGCTATCAGTCAAGTCTAGCAAGCCACCTGGGTTTGCGAAGTCCACCATCATTATCTGGGCTATTTTGCGATTGGTTCCGTTTGAGAAGGTACCTTCTACTAGTCCATATTCGTCTATGGTTACTTCTGTTAAGTTTCCAGTTGGATATCCGTCTTGACTTAGGAAATTTACAGTTGAAGGGCTTGCAAACTGTGTTATGCCTCTAAAGTCGCCAGGGCCACCAACATTTAGGGTTATATACATCATGTTTGAACCATTGTGCGGGTCAACCTGCAACTGAGAGCCACCGTTGTCAAATATCCAAGCACTAACTGTACCATCTTGTCCAAAAGTCACCTTTCCAGAACCGCTACCAGGCATAATATCTTCTTTGCCAGCAAAAGTAGCTTTCCATTCCCATTCACCCGCTCTGCCTGTGTGCACAAAGGTGATTGTCATAATATGTTCAGCACCAGATTCATCATAGACACTTACAGGTACATCTATCACTCCAACATCTTCAGCTTTTCTCTTTTCGGTAAAGCCCATTGCTGCATTGAAGAATGTAGGTGCCACTTTGTCTGAGTTAGAATTTACTCCGCGGATGGACAAGTTGTTTACCGAGAAATCTTTGCCTTTTGAACCGCGAATCACAATGGAGCCCGGAGGTATTCCATCATCTGTACCTGCTGGATTCATGCCAACGCTCATAAGATGATTTCCATCCCTGTCAACATATTCTGCAGGCAGTTTGAAATCGTTTCTTATTTTTGCAAGAAGGTCATCCATAAGGGTTACATTTTTCAATTCGCCAGCAAAGTAGGTTGTTTGAGCACCAGTAATGGGGGCTGGTGTACTCTTAATGGTTTCAATAGCTCCAGTAAGGTTATTAAAGGTATAGAGTAAACCTGTAGTTCCAGTACCTGTAAGTCCGCTAGCTCCAAAGACTGCAGGTCTAGGAAGAGCATCTGCGGGTCCGCCAGTTCCATTATAAGCTATTGCTTTAGTATCAAAGGATGTAGCTGGCGGCCAAGTCTGTGTAGAGGCCCATTTAGTAACAGCCGCTTGCCATTTTTTATACTCATCAGCTTCTTTCTGAGCAATGGGTTCAAGAGCATTCATTTCGATTTTTATAATATGCCCATCTTTTTCATCAATCTTATACTGTAATCCTGTTATGCCAGCGTATGAAACTAGACCAGGGCTCGCACCCAATACTCCGTTTAAATTTGAATTTAACAGTGAGGGTGGCGGTGGTTCTTTGGGTGAATTTGGTACAGGTGCAGGTGCTTCTGGCCAGTTCAGGTAAGCCAGATAAGCAGCTTCTTTATCCGCAAAAGAAGCGTTACTTGGAACACCAAAAGCGTTTGTACCTGGAGGATCTGGAGGAACATTTGTAGAACTTGCAGCAGTTGATCCTACTGTCCCCAAGGTAGGGAGAGGCGTTTTCCAAACTCCATTATTTTTGCTAGAAGCCACCCATCTATTGACATCCTGAACCCATTGATTGTAATCATTTATTTCTCTAAGGCTCACGGCATCACTTATAGAAACAGGTGTCTTTACAGTACCACTAACATCATAAGCATTGGGCGGATAAAAGTTAAGAGGGTCAGATTTTCCATCTTCAATTGAAGATTTGCCAATTGCACCAAAAACATCAATGGGGTCACCTGTATCAAGCCCCGGATATAACTTGTTTCCATTTGCATCTCTTACCATATACATATAGTCAAACTGCTCTGCTGGGCGCAAAAGAGCATCTGATTTTACTTTATTAGAGTCTGTGTTCTCTGGATAATTTCCAAGTTCTGGACCTATATGAGAACCAAAGCTAAATGCCTTGCCCACATAAGAATTGCTGAGCGGATTGCTAGACGTGATTTGCAAATTGAAAATTTGGTTAGCCTGGAACGTGGCTAGAGGATCGTTCGTAGATTTTAACATTTCAGGGTCATATATTATCTGCAATTCACCCGTATAAGCACCGGAGATAGGGTCTTGAACTAGTTTAACTTTGTGGTTTACTTCTTTTTCAATATAAGCATTAGTACCTCCAGGTATCGGAGCACCTAGAGGCAGATCAGGATCTTCTAGTGCCTGATACGTAAGTCTAACTCCATTCCTATCGTGATTTATAGCTTCTGTGATGGCCTCTGCAAAATCGTTTATGGTCCAAACAGTGGTTCGTAGCCCGTTAATATTGCGGTCTCCATCCTGTTCGCTCACTTTAACGGTAAGTGAACCAGTAGCCGGCATTCCAGATGTAAAGGAAGCTTGGTCAAACCAAGAAATTGTCAAAGCATCATTTTCTTTTATGTTCAAAGACTGACCCTTGCTATTATATAAAGAGTTAAGGGTGGTTGATCCTTTACCAGGGTCATTTATAGTATTTGTTTCTGGTTGTCTTGCCTCATCTGCCGGATGCAACATTCTCTGGCTATAAGTAACAGAACCTTTTGCATCAGCCTCCGAATTCAAATTCCTACCAAGAGAAACCTCTGTAGTCTCCTTTGCCGGCGCCTGCTGACTCATAGGAATCTGCAAATTGCCAATGGCTGTTCCCGGAGGGAAATTGCCAAAGGAATCTGCCATTCTGCCCTGAAGCACAAAACCGTTTGTGGGCAAAATAATATAGCCTTCTGAATCTAACTGGAACGCACCGTTCCTAGTATAATATGTGCCATTGCCATCGCTAACGCCAAAAAAAGCGTTTCCTTCAATGGCAAGGTCAAAAATCCTGCCGGTATTCTGCAAGTTGCCTTGCCCCGTCATCACATCTATTGAGCCAACTGCCACGCCCAAGCCAACCTGCATCGGGTTAGTTCCACCCGCTTTGCTTTCGGTTCGGCTTGCGCCTTTAATTAGCTGGTTAAAACTTTCTTCAAAGGTCACTCGCCTACCTTTGTAGCCAACGGTATTAACGTTGGAGATGTTATTACCAATAACATCCATTCGCACTTGGTGATTCATCAATCCAGATACACCGGAATTTAGAGATCTTAGCATTTTTGGCTCCTTGCTTATTTTGATACCATTCTCAGGGTTTTAGAGAGCAAAAATCGTGCCAGATTCATTTTCTTTATTTTTTTTCGCTCCTCATTAGGTAATTTTGACCATATTCGGAACAAAAACACCAGTTTTGATAGGATTTCTTTTATTCTGTATCTATATACTAGCCGTTTTTGGGGGCTTTTATGCCCAAAATGCTCGGAAAATAGATTTTCTAGCATTTTGTCTGTAATCAAGGTTTCAAAAGACTTGGCTGATATTTTCTTTGTTATAGAGGCAGAGTGCTGCCTATAATGGTAAATAACATTCTCAAAAGCAACTGTTTTTGCTTTTATCAACATTTCTCTGGTATCGTACTCATCTATATTCATAAGGTTTATTTCTGTATTGAATGTTGAAGTCGCAGTCCATAGTTCTTTTTTAACAATGCCGTTTGCTCCTATTATCCATTTGGGAATGGTTAGCATAACAGATTCTTTTCCGATTAATACCTTTTTCATATCAAAATTTTCATCGGGAATAAGGCTAAAATTCTCAGGATTTTCTTCTTCAAAGAGTTTCATTCTCAGATATACAATATCGGCTTTTGTTTCCATAGCTCTTGAATAAAGTTTTTCCAGAACATCTTTATCTATAAAATCATCGGCATCTATACCCATAACCCACTGCGCTTTTGCATAAGATATTGCCCTGTCTCTTGGAATTTTTGCCGAACCGCTGTTTGGAATGGAGTAACTCGAAAAACGCTCATCTTTGGCTGCAAAATTTTCAATTATCGCAAGTGTATTATCTGTAGAACCGTCATTTACAATTATACATTCCCAATCTTGAAATGTTTGGTTTAAAATGCTATTTAAACATTCTTCAATATATTTTTCCGCATTATATGCTGGAACAGCAATTGATATCAGCGGAGTTTTCATTTGTTTGTAATTTAGTAAATTCTAATATATATGGTTTCTATTCTAATGCCAAGCTATAATCATGCGCCTTTTGTGGAAGCGGCTGTGCGTTCCGCTATGGAGCAAAAAGGGGTGGATTTTGAGTTGCTGGTAATAGATGATGGTAGCACGGATGAAAGCCCAAAGATTTTGCAAAGACTTTCAGAAGAACTCGGATTTTATTTTCTCTCTAGGGAAAATAAGGGATTGGTTCCAACTTTGAATGAACTAGCTGGCATGGCAAAGGGAAAATATATATGTACTCTTGCAAGTGATGATATTATGCCAAGTGGTAGGTTGGAAATACAAGTTCGCTATATGGAAGAACATCCTGAAATTCCTGTGTGTTTTGGGCAGGTAAAAAAGATTTTTCCAAATGGTAAATTAGAAGAGAAACCCGACCATAGTTATTTACGCGGGATTCCTTCTGTTTCTTTTGAAGAATTATTTTTAACAAAAAAAGAGGTTCACGGTTGTACTGAACTCATTCGTAAAACAGCTTATGACTGCGTTGGTGGATACAATCAGAAATTCAAAATAGAAGACTATCCAATGTGGCTCGCTCTTTCCAATAAATTTGGAAATTTAGCCGTGCTACCGGATGTTTTTTGTTATTACCGTATTTTACCAGATGATAAAAATATGCACAGAAATTTGACATTCACTTTTACACAAGCCTTGGAGGTTGTGAAAGAATATAAAGAAAATAAATTTTACAAAGAAGCCGTTGATAACTGGAATGCTTGCTGGTTTTCTTTTTTAGCCTATAGCAACAAAAAAGAGGCTTTTTTGAAATTACCAAAACTTTTCTCTTTTTCTTGGAGATTTATTTATAGGTTGCCTAAAATTTTTATCCCTAAATTTTTCTTAAAATATTGAAAGCGCATTTATATAGCAATATTAGCATTAAAGAGCATTTGAATTTGATTAAGTAAAATATTATTCTTTTTTTTATGTGTATATTGCTAGGTTTTATTGTTTTTCCCAAATCCTTGAAATAATCCATTTTGAAAAATGCGTTTAATTCTTTGCTCAAATTAAAAATATTATCTCTTTTAAATGATAAATTTTTTACAGCTTGCTGGAAAAAATTCAATATCAAATTGGGATTCGCAGAATAAGGCGTGGGTATGCAAGATAAAATTCCCATATTATCCAGTTTTCTCAAAACTTCAATATAATCTTTAATAACTTTTGGATTATAATTTTCCGTTAAACCAAGAGGGTTGCTCACATAATGGTAATGAATATTATGCAATACAACCAAAGTTTTGGCTTTAAATATAGCTTCTAAAGAAAATAACCAGTCTTCGGAATAAGTTATGCTTTCATCGCTAAAAATACCCTGTTCATCTATAAACTTCTTTTTAAACAAAAAAATATCCATCGAAGCCAATAAAAGGTCTTCTCCAATATTTTTTCCATATACTAAGAATCTTGGCAAAATTTTTCTACGGATTTCTTCATTTTTGTAAAAACCCTCCATATTTTTCGGCATCACTCTGAATATTTTTTTTGTGCCTATTTCATTAACCAAGCCCCCCATTACAATATCTGCATTTTTTGAACATGTCAACATTTTTTCATAAGCATCCTTTTCAATGTAATCGTCTGGGTCCACAAAGGCAATATATTCTCCGCTTGCATAGCGACGACCATAATTTCTCGCCGATGTTGAGCCGCCATTTTCTTTTCTTTTATATAACACGCGGGAATCTTTTTTTGCAAATTCCTCGCAAATTTTTGAACTGACATCCGTTGAACCATCATCTACAAGGATGATTTCTATATCTTTTTCTGTTTGCTCCAAAATGGAAATAATGCTTTTTTTTAAAAAAAGCTCTTTGTTGTATATCGGAACTATAATTGATATTTTTGGTGTATTCTGCATAATTATTTTCTGGTAAAATATCGTTTTAAACATTCATAAAGCATAAGCATTCTATATCTAAATATATATATAAGCGAATGAAAACTTTTTTCTGCGTGACTCACAGTTGATAAATGCCTTCTGTATAAAACTAATTGTTCAGGAATATATACGGAACTGAATTTTAATTCAGATAACAGACCTATCCAAAAATCGTGGGTTAACGCATTTTTGGGAATGGGCAAAATAAAATCCTTTATTTTTTTCGTAAAAGCACAAACACATCCTTGCGGAGCGCCGCCTCTTACATAAATATTTATCAAAAATCCTTTTTTATACACTCTGTATTTGCTAAGTTTATCTATTTTTTTCAAATCGGAATCTACAATCCAAGCATCACTTATCACGAGTTTATCTTCTTTCAAATAAGGAAGGATTTTCTCTACTTTATCTGGCACCCACACATCATCCTGATCACTCAGAAAAATATAATCACCCTCAGCTTTTGACAAAGCATTTTCAAAATTTCTTGCTGCAAAATAAAAATTATTGGCAGCTTTTGAACTCAATAAAAGCGGAACCTTAACATCTTTTTTATCGTGATTAAGAATTTTAATTCTTTTGTCACCAAAAGATTCTAAAATTTTTATGGTATTATCGGTAGAGCCATCATCGGAAACAATAAGTTCATCTTTTTCTCTGAGTTGCGGCAAAATAGATTTAACCTGTTCTTCTATATACTTTTCACCATTATATGTTGCCATGCAAACCGAAATCATTTAAATATCTCCGTTTGGTTCATTTTTTTCTAGCATCTAAAAAACCATGCAATATCATTTTCATCTTTGCACATTTATTTTTTTCATATAACAAAATCTTTATGATATGCTTTAACAATTGCTTTCTATGCTTTTTGCAAAATTTTGGCAATTTGTTTTTATAATGATTAATTGTAATACAATGATTTCTCATTATGTAATACATCCTTTCGGGACTATGTTCTGTTACATAAAAACGTTTTTTAAAGAATGGAACACGTTTCTCTATCATAGCTCCTATTTTATGGTTCATCAAAGAGTCATCGGCTATCTTTATCTTCCATCCATAGCTTAACAATCTCAAACAATATTCCGAGTCAAGAGCATCTATAAAAAAATATTCAAGGTAATAGCCACATTCTTTTTGAGCTTGTATTCTAAGCAAAGTACCCGAAGTTATTGCAAAAAAATCTGAATTAATTTTTTTTACAGTTGGAGCTATAATAGCCACATCACCATCGCATTTTCGAGTATGAGATAGTAAATTAAGCAAATCTTTTTCCGATTCAAAAGCAGAATCTTGGTCTAAAGTGAGAAGCCATTCCAAATTCTGCTCCACAGCTCTTTCGCACAATATATTCAAAGCTTTTGCCAACCCCCCGCAGTTCGCGTTATGTTTGTAAAATTCAACGCCCGCGAGAATGGGATTTTTCTGCTGAGTGTCAGAATTATCCACTATCCATACTCTTAATTTTAAATTAGTCAAAAAAGAAATATGGCTCCACACAGTTTCTGGTGGATTGTAAAGAGTAATTCCCACAGCTATGTTTTCAAACATATTATTGACGTGGTTAATATAGTAATATTTTTTGTGCTACAATTATATAATCATGTTTTTTTTCTTCCATTAAGACTGGCGTTAATTTAAAATAATGGCACATTTCCTCTAATACTTTTAAATCAAAAACATGATGATGCAAGCACCTATTTTCATAGTTTTTCAAACTCCGTTCCTTGAATTGCTCAAATGTTCCCGCTGGCGTATCCATAGATAAATCGTGCAATTTTAATATTTCATCCAAATGTGTGAGGTCATGTTCATCAATGGCATTTTTATAATCTTCAATTAAATGCGTAAAACTTACTATTTCTCTTTTGTGGTCAAAATTTACTTCTTTTCTCGGAGCAACTATAACTAAAACGCCGTTTTTTTTTAATTTCAATATCCATTGTTCCATTGCCTTCATAGGATTTGCTATATGCTCTATGTTGTTGCTTGAGAGTATAAAATCATAAGCATTATCTTTTATTTGTGATAATTCTGTGGCATCGGCTATATACATTTTTCCAACATTTTTACCATTGACAATAAACCCTTTCTTCTCTTCTATCTTTCCAGTCCAAATTGTGGAATATGAAAAATTTATTCCATCAAGTGATTTCATTATTTTATACACCGGTATATATCCATTATTCTTAAACGCTACGCTGGGACCACCAATTTCCAAACCCGTTTTATCTTGAAAATATTTTTTTATGTGCGTAAATTCTTTTATTCGGTGAGATTTTAATTTTTTCAATAACCCAATGAATACCATAATATACTCCTATCCAAGAACAGCTACCTATTGTGGCTCCAAAGAGGGGAATTGAAGCCTAAGGGAATCAATATAGTAATATTTCTGTGCTATTTTGTATTTTAAGATATATGATTAACAACAAAAGCGAACATGTTTACTTTCAATCTACAAGAACAGATATGCTTGAGTTTTTGCCGAGCGAATACTCTAAGGTTCTTGATGTTGGTTGCTGTAATGGAAATTTTAAGCAACTTTTAAACAAACCCTCTGAATATTGGGGAGTTGAACCCTTTGAAAAATCTGCCGAAGTAGCAAAAACAAAAATAGATAAAGTTCTTATAGGTCTTTATGATGAAGTTGCAGATGAAATACCGGATAATTATTTTGATTTGATTATCGCTTTTGATGTTATTGAACATCTGGAACAACCTTGGAATTTTTTGCAATCCATAAAAAAGAAAATGACAGCGAATGCCTCAATTATACTTTCCATTCCAAATGTCCGTTATATTGACCATCTAAAAGAACTTTTGTATAAAAAAGATTGGAAATACAAAGATGAAGGAATCCTTGACATAACGCATTTGAGATTTTTCACGGAAAAAAGCATAGTCCGTCTATTAAACGAAAATGGATTTGAAATAGAAAAAATGAAAGGAATAAATCCTGCAAAAGTCAGAAAATGGAAATTGCCTTTATATTATCTGCTTAAAATTATTTTTGGTTCGGATATAGGATTTTTACACTTCGGAGTGAGGGCAAAATTAGATTTAAAATCATAGTTCTTTCGTTTTTAGTAAGCCCAATAAAAATAGAACTGAGCAAAAACAACAAAACAAAACACCCGCTAGTTGCAAATAGTGCTATCCAATTTTCCGTATGAAAACTTATAAAAATCGGCAAGGGAATGGAAATCAAAACCGTGATAAGCAGCCTTATGAATACTTTATAAAAATACTGAGTAATTGATAAATTGACTAATTTTTTTGCAAAAAATAAATATACAACACAACGCAACATATTTACGGATATGTAAATGTATGGTATTGAAACAGGAGAATATTTTTGGCTTAAAAATATGTAAGATAATATAAAATTCATAGAAATAAATATGCTGTCTATTATCATAAAATATTTTATTTTCCCTGTTGCTGCAATAGCACAAGAAAGCGGAACCACAAGCATCCACATAGTCCAGTCCACAAGCCTTATTTTGCAAAAAATAACTGCATATTCCGGCACTGTTTTAAGCCATAAATGCAGAACAAAATCCATATTCAAAACAAGAGGAACGGTTAAGAAAAAAGAAAATAAAAAAGAAAATTTAACCGAATGAAACAGCAAACTGTGCAAATAGTCTATATCTCCTTTTGCGTAACTTTTGGTTATTTGCGGCTCAACAGCCACAAGAAAATTGTTGGCAAACAAGTTCATCGCATTGCTCACCTGAGTCATAATGCCATAAGCTGCGTTCACTATAACTCCGCAAAACATATTTAAAAGCATATTCACGCCTTGCATGGCACTTATACTTGTTATTTCAGCCGATATATTCCACCATCCAAAAGTAATTCTCTCCAAAAACATCTCTTTGTTCCAAAACCATTTAAAATGCGTCTCTTTAAAATTTCTTTGGCAATAAGTTATATAAAAAATAAACATAACTACGTTCACCAAAAAAAGCGATATGGAATAAAATTCCAATTTATCAATAGGGGCAAACCCAAGAGCAAGCACTGCGGCAAGTTTAAGCAGGGCATCTAAAAGACCAGCGTAAGCAAAAATTTTCATTCTTTCGTGGGCTATAATCGCAATTATATAAGGAGCTTGCAAAATGGATATGCAAATTGAAATTATGGAAAACTGATATATAAAATTGGCGGCTTCCATTCGCTCGCTTGGAATATTGAGGTGCGAATTCAAAAAATAAAGTCCAAGGGTTTCTCCTAGAATTAAAATAATCAATGCAGTGAATATATGCAAAATAATGCTCAACCGGAATGTTTTTTCTAATTGTCCCAAATCGCCTTTTCCCAGGTCAAAAGTGAAGAAACGAGTTGTTACACTTCCCATGGAATGCAGTATAAACGAAAATAAAATAATAACGCTGGAGACAATATTATAAATTCCAAAATCGCTAATACCCAGTTGAGCCAACACTTCTCGGCTTGTATAAAGTGCTACAGCAAGGGTTAAAATTCCACGAAAATATAAAAAAAGAGTGTTTTTCGCTATTCGTTTGCTGTTTTCAGATGGCATCCTTAATACTCTTTTTTGCTTGACAAAGTTCTGTTATTACAAATATCGCTAGAATTAAAAAACCATACATAAAAGATAATTTATACCATATACAGAACCACCATAAACCTACCATAGTAATGGCAAAGGAATAAAGCAACAGAAACCTCATTTGTAAAGTTGTTCTTAAACGCATATAGAGCCAGGTTATCAAAACTCCCCAAAAAAATGGAATAAATGCAACTCCAACTCCACCAAAATCTTTATATACATCCCAAAGGTAATTCACCGTATTAACTCCTCGGAGTTTGACTATGCTTTTGCTGAACATGTTATCCCATCCAAAAGCCTCACGTAGAGAACGACCAAAAAAAGGTATTGGGGCAACGAAATGGTCTAATCCATAAGTTGACGGGTGTTCGGCACGTGGGACTTGTGGATTCAAGGCGTTATCCAAATTCCAATAATTGTTGGCAATGTAAGTATACGGTAATAGCATAACTTTATCTATTGCCAAAGATTGAACGGAGCTAGAGCCGTATTGTTCTCTAGCCTGAGCTACTGCGATAAAAGCTCCGATTAAAATAATTATGCCAAGCAATAATATTTTAGCAGATATTTTTTTTTTGAAATAATTCCATATCACAACCAAAGAGGCTATGGATATAAAAATAGGACCTCTTCCAGGATAAAATAGTATTAATGCCACAATTTGCAAAGCAACCATAAATCGTGAAAAATAACGCAAATATCTGCTAGGATTCACGGAACTGAAAGAAGCTGTTCCAAATAATGCAATTATCAAAGGAGCGAGTGTTAAAGGATATGAAAAATGTCCCACAATTGAAGAAAATTTATCACTCAAAATTTCAGTTATTTTTGGAGAAAATATTGGAATACCTCCTGTATAATCAAAAATCTTCTTTGCGGGCAAAAGAAATGTTAAAAACATAATGAAAGCAAAAAAAATATGTCTATTCCATCGGTAATTTTCAAAATATGCAAATTTGTTATTTGAAACCGAAGGTTTAATATTGAAAACAAGTTTCACTGCATAGCATCCCATAACAAACGATAACATTCCGCACAGAAAAACCGCCCAAGTTAAAATATGGAAATCTGTCATAGCTGGATGGAGCTTCAAATACGCCACTCCAAGAGTTAAGGATTGTGTAAATATATAAACACGAGCTGGGCTAAAAAAATCCTTTTTAAATATGCTTGCCTCAAATAAGCACAAAAAAGCAATAGTGAATGCAATGCCAGAAACCATCACCGGCCTCTGAGTTCTGCAAAAAAACTCCGCAACAATTTAGAACTATTGCTCTCTCCCTCGTACCACTGCGCAAAAACGCACAAAAATACAGACAAAATTCCAAATACGCCAATAAACACTAGCATCAAGGCAGTACGTGGCGGTGAAGTTTTTTTGGGGTTGTCCCAGGCAGACGATATTCTTAAAATGGCATCTGTGCGGTCCATCTCCTCAAATTTTACGGATTCGCATATTTGCAGCAAATTTATATAACGCATAAATTGATTTTTTAGCTCCAATTCCAGCTGAGTATGTTGAACTGCGAGTTCTGGAGCTTTATCCAATTCCAATAAAGGTACGGTATTATTTCTGTATTCTTTTGACTTTTGCAGTTGATTGTCTATATTGCTCAAATGCAGTCTTAATTTTTCGTGTCGCGCACTTTGCCCTTTGTGCCCAAGTTCGTCATCAACTGCTATTTTGGCGAGGCTGCGACTTGTTAAAAATTCCATAGTTGCGGTTAGTTGCGAAGAAAAATCGTAAAACCGATTGTCATTTTGAAATTTTACGAATTTTTCTTCAATTGCAAGTAGATCTTTTGTTGCAGAATCCAACTGCAACTCAAAAAATTTGCGTTTTTTATTTATGGAATGGGTTCCAAGTATGGCATAAGTTGAATCTAATAAATAAACTATATGGTCGTTTATGGCACGTGCCATTTTAAAATCCTTGTCATTTACCGATAATTCCAGCATATCATCTTTATTCCAATCCAAATCGATGTTCTTGCTAATTATTTTATATAAATCCGCTTTGTATTTGATTTTTAGCTTGTAATGTTTTTCCAAATCAAATTTTTTCGCAATATTATCGTAAAATTCCCAAGACTTGGAATAGGCAACTAGCAATTCTTCTTTATTGTCTTGCGAAAGAAGAGAACTTAAAATTTTTGAACCGCCGCTTCCGCCAAGACCAGGCATTTTCAAGAATTCTGATATTGCAGACGAGCCAAAATTCGCAACGCCACTTGTTGTTGGAGTTGTTGTGAAAACAGCAGTTGCTTTGTATCTTGGCTCCAAAACAAACCATATCACAAAAGCCGCTAAAAGGCAAGGTAGCATAAAAGATATAACAAAAAGTCCTTTACGCTTTACACAACATATTGCTATTTTTAACAAAGTTTCAAATAAACTAGGTTCCATATCAATTCCATCTAAAAGCCACGGGTATTGTATCTAAAACTGGAAGAGCATGTAAAAATGATCTAAAGGCATATTCAGTTGCTGCACGAGCTTGCATAATTACATCTATATTAGCTCTTACATTGAGTTCGGTCTCCGCTTTTTGCCTTGCTTCTATGGCAAAATGGTCTGTGGCTCTGTATTTGTTGAAAATGCCGTTTTTCTGGTCATATACCTCTGCCGTTTCGGGATGCAATTCGTGGGCTAGGATTTTTATTGGCGGGAATTTTATAAAAAGCGTGTCGGTGCGGGTTGTGTCTATTTTCATATCTTTGCAATTAATGCCAAGTTTTATGGTTCCATCTATAACCGCAAGCATTTTTTTCTCGGTGCCGGGAAGCGGAATGCCAAACATTTCCTTGCTATTCACATCTTTAATTACAGATGTGTATCTGTAAACAAGGGAAATAAATTCTGCCACAGGAAAAACCTCACGCACATTTACGTGAATGCTTGTTTCTTGCTTTGGGGTTATAACCTGCCCGCCGTTCATTGAACGGCCGACCAAAACACCTATAGTGGCAATTGCCGCTACAAGTAATAACAATAAAACGAGTGTGAACCTAAACATATTACCTACCTAGTTGCTAAATAAATTGTTATTGTTGTTGCCAGGATGCCCATTAGTGATGCTACAAAATATGTAACATCTTTTGCTTGTTCATAGCCTGTACGTGGTATCTCAATAAAATCTCCGGGTAAAATTTCACCCTGTGCCCAGTCTATAGAAATTCTTTTTCCATTTCTCATAACGGAAACCCTTGAAAAATCTCCAGTTACTACTGAAACTCCGCTTGCTGCCACATAATCGGCTGCGTGCATTGACGGAACGTAAGGTGACCTTCCAACCGATGCCGTTGCACCCCCAACATATACATAAGGAATTTGAATATGGAACTCAATGTCACACGAAGGTTCTGGCGAAAAACTATCTATTTGGTTTAACCCAAGCCATTTCACAAAATTGGTTTCCAGAAATTTAATGCTCACTGCGTTATAACTGCTTTCAATATTTATACCAACATCTTTGGCATATTCTTTTATTGTACGGTTTGGAATATATGGAATCGTTGTTGTTTTGCCAGCATAAATTAAATTAATAGTTTGCTGCCATTCTTTGTGGGGAACTTCTATTATGTCTCCCGCTTGCAAAAGAATATTTTCTGTTGTGGCTATGGTATCGCCTTTGCGGTATATGTAAATGCTATCTTTATTTGCTATTGGTTTAATGTCGCCTGCGGCATAAATTGCCGCTCTTGCCCTTGCCTGCCCACTAACCGTAACTTGCCCGGGATTCACCACAGCTCCATAAACATTCACCAGAAATTTGCGAAGCTGAATTAAATGCACATCCACATATTTTCGTGAGCCCTTGGATTTTAATTTTTCCAGAATTTTTCGTTTTGCTTCATAGAGTTTTAATCCATTTAGGTCAACAATTCCGTATCCATAAATTGCAAGAGTTCCTTCTGGAGAAACCTGAACACTTTCTTGCTCGTCTGGAAAAAGTATTTCAAAAAAATCACCAGCACCAACTATATAATTGGAGTCCACGGAATTTTCCAAGCTCACCGGAATTTGCAAAGCCTCACCTTTAGATTTCACAGCAGCACGGTCTGTAAGCATAGTACTAGTTGCAGGGCTTATTTGCGCAAAGGAAAATGCAACAAATGACAATATTATTACAAAAAAACTTTTCATTTTACCAACTCATAATATACAAAACGGTGCTCAGGCAAAATTTCTGGGTGGAATATAAATATAAGGTCTGCCAAAACCAAATCTGGATATGCCACGCCCGATTCATAAAAATCACGGCTGCCATTTTTGCCAGTGCGCTTTGAGCTTTGGTAAATTTTATTGTTTTGCCAAGAAGGAAATATTTGCATCCTCGGTTCGTTTTGCATAATTTCTGCCTTGCTTGCCCAGAGGCTTGGGTGTAGCCAGAACTCTGCCTGCGTTCCGCTTTGCAAAGCAACCTCTATATTGAGCGTTAAAAGCCCTGTTTGAGGTGTATTTTCCCAAATATATTTTGCTCCAGCATCTCTCAGGAATTTTGCAAAATAGCTGTTGCCGCCACCAGCAAGCCATTCGGAACCTTGGGGATATCCTGTGATAACAGAGGGTTTTTCGGCAGAATGTATAGCTTGTTCCGCAAGCAAATTATATTTATGAACTGTTTCTTTGAAAATTGAATCTGCTTGTTTTTCTTTTCCAAATAAAATGCCAAAAAATTTTAACCATTCAAAGCGTGCAAGCGGGTGACTTTCCATCCATTCGGCGGTTAAAATAGCCGAAATTCCCGCAGCTTGGAGACGAGGATAGTCATCGTAAATGGTGGAGCCGGTGCCAAAAGTGAGAACTATGTCTGGGTGTAAAATCAATATGGTTTCCAAATCCAGTGCATTTCCACTGCCAACTTGTTTTAAAGAAAGAGAATCTATTAAGTTTTGCATTTTTTCGCTGTAAATCAAATTTCTGTTTTCAACCGCCACTATACTCTCCAACAAGCCCATTTTTTCCATAAAAGCTATAGCCACTGTAGAAAGTACCACAGCTCTTTTAATGGGAATTTTAATTATGGGCAAATTTTTTAAACTATCGGGAATTTTATTTTCGTTTGAATCCAAAAGTAACCAACGGTGGTTTTCAGAATCTCCATTCCAGGCTTCTTTTATGCTTAAAATTTTATAACCATCGCTATAATCTATGCTGAAATGTTCTGCCTGTTCACCGTTTTTATTTTGTATGGATTCTTTTGCGCAAGAGGCAAGAAAAACCAAAAGGAACAATGCGGGTAAAAATTTCATACAGGGCGAGCAAAACTAAATCCAAAGGATTTGGGTACAACTAATTCTTTATAAGAACTCATTAAAAAATCATCTGTCATTCCAGATAAATAATCTGCCGCTATGCGTGCGGGACCATTTGTATTAAAATATTCCTCACTTTGGTCTTTTGCCCATTTTATATATTGTAACTCTACATTGCCATGCAGTTTTTTTTCTATAATAGCTTCCAACACATTATCAAACATAACTTGTATTTTGGGGTCTTCAGACATTTTTGTTTTGTTATCATAAATATTTTTGTAATTCCATTTTTTCAATCTATTCAAGGCATTAAAAACATCTTTTGAAAAAGATATGGAATTTTTGCCATAACTGTTGTTTATTATATCTAAAACAAGGGAATTAACTATAAGTTTATTGGTATTCCCAAGAATTTCAGCAACATCTGCTGGAATATCCTCTCTTTTTATCAAATTCACGGCAATGGCATCTTCTATATCCCTGCCTATATATGCAATAACATCGGAAACTCGCACAATGCAGCCTTCCATTGTCATAGGGCGTAGATTTTTTGTTGCATCTTCATCAACAAGGCATTTTTGATATTCATCAAAAAGATTTTCTTTTGTTTTATTATGATTGTTTTTATATTCTGCATCAATCCATTCTCCGTTGTGGCAAAGTATGCCATCTAAGGTTTGAATACATAAGTTTACATAATGCTTTCCTTCGGTTTTTTCAATTTCGTGCAAGAGCCTAAAGCTCTGCGCATTGTGGCAAAAACACCCCTCTTTTTTGTTTTTCAAAAAAGTAGAGAGAAATCTCTCTCCTGTATGCCCAAAGGGGGAGTGTCCAACATCGTGACCAAGGGCTATTGCCTCTATTAAATCTTCGTTGTATTTCAAAACCCGCCCAAGAGTCCTTGCTATTTTTGCCACAAGCTGAACATGCAAAACCCTATGTGTTAAGTGGTCGTTTTCGCACAGATAAAAAACCTGAGTTTTGTCTATGTAGCGCGTATAAGCCTGTGAATGTATAATGCGGTCGGTATCGTGGAAAAAGGCCGGCCGAATTTCGCTTTCATGATTTTCTTGGAAAAATCTCTGAGCATCCGAATTTTTTGCTGCATTTTTGGAGAGCAATTCATCTGCGGCATTATTCCCGCGCAAATCGGCAAGAATTTCTGGTTTTACATCTTTTATTGGCATAATGGGTAAGTTAGCAATTTTATTGCGCTCCTTTTCCAGCTAAAACTACATAAATTGTTCTAATTAAAATTTGAATATCTAGCAAAATTGAGGCATTGGACAGATAATAAATATCATAGCCTAGTTTTATTTTCACGTCTTCTATGTCGTTATCGTAATGGTGGCGAACTTGAGCCCAGCCGGTTAGACCGGGTTTCATTTTTAAACGGCTGGCATAAAATGGAATGGTTTTGCGGAGTTCTTCTATAAATACAGAGCGTTCGGGTCTAGGCCCTACCATGCTCATATCGCCTTTCAGAACGCAAATTAACTGAGGAATTTCGTCTATACGGTATTTGCGAATGAATTTCCCAACTTTTGTTATGCGATTATCGTTTTTTCTAGCCCACTGGGGACCGTCTTTTTCGGCATCTAACCGCATGGAGCGAAATTTATAGATGGTAAATGCCCTTGAATATAAACCCACTCTCTGCTGCTTGTAAAATACAGGGCCTTTGGAATCCAATTTAATTGCAATGGCGGTTATTAAAAGCAGGGGAAATGTTAGCACAAGCAATAGCAAAGCTATTACAATATCCATAATTCTTTTCACGGTGGCTTGCCAAGGGAGCAAATTCGTAACAAAAAGTTCTTGCAACTCTTTGGAACGCACAAGCATTGGCTGGCTAGATGTTTTGAAATTTTTTGCACATTCCCACAAACTTGGCACCAAATAAACTTTCACAGGTAGGTAAGCCACCCAATATAAAATTTCATTGATTTTTTTCTCGGAATTGCTACGATGAGCTATGATAATTGCCTGCACATTGTTTTTTTTGATTAAGTTTGGTAAATCGGCATAAGTTCCCAAAATTTCCAAGCCTTCAAAAAAATTTTCTGGCCCATGAGTTTCTTCTACAATTCCTATCACTTTTTTTCCAAGATGAGGATTATCTTTAAACAACTGCGAATATTCACGTGCTTCGTTTGTGCAACCCAGCAAAAGAATGCAGTCTGCACCCCAGCCTTTGCTTAAAAAATGCCGCAAAATTTTGCAAATCAAAAGCCTGAAAATGCTAACAGAAAACCAAACCGAAAAAAAGTAGTTTGAAGCGAGAGCAACATATTTAAGGAATTTGTCTATGTCAAATGCGCTTTTGCCAAACAAGGCGGCTACGGTTAAACAATATGCAGCCCCCACAATTTTTAGCATATAAAGAACATGAGCCGTACGAGATTCCAAGAGCCACCTGCGATATGCCCCCGCACATAAAAATATCAAAAACCAACACAAAATGGAAAGAGCTATGTGTTCGGTGTATTTTGGCAAAAATATAAAGAAACACAGGCTGCTTGCCACGCAGTCAAAAATGATGAGCAATAGTTTTTCAAGGGTCGTAGCCCGCATATATTAAGAATATATGAAAGAATTTGCAAAAAAAGCGAAGTTTTCACAAAAAAAATAATTTATTACAAAAGAAATACATATTGAATACACACATAAAATACAAAGGTGACACTTCTATCACTTTTGTTTTTCTAAATTCGTTTTTATGCAGATTTCAATATCTTCTTTAATGGAAAGCAGTGGTGTGGTTTTTGGAACAAGTGGGGCGCGAGGGCTTGTTAGCAATATGACGGATGAGGTGTGTTATGCCTATACCCTTGGTTTTTTGCAACACACTTTGGCAAACAAAAACGCAAAAAAGAAGGTAGCAATAGGCGGCGATTTGCGCCCAAGCACTCCTCGCATAATGGCAGCTTGCATGGCAGCGGCAAAAAACGCAGGTTTTGAGTGCGACTATCAAGGCTTTTTGCCCAGCCCAGCCCTTGCCCTTTACAGCATAACAAAAGGAATCCCAAGCATAATGGTAACCGGAAGCCACATACCAGACAACAGAAACGGCATAAAATTCTGTGATTATTACGGAGAAATAACAAAGGATGATGAACAAAACATCCGCACGCAAATCGTAGGGACAGCCCCCCGTGGCTGCCCCTGCGATTTGCCAAATCCAAACAATGATGCGTTAAAAATTTACAAAGAATATATTTTAAACCTATTCCCAAAAAATTCCCTGCAAGGCACAAACATCGCATTTTACCAGCATTCCGCGGTTGGCAGGGATATTGCGGTTGAAATTTTAACCGAACTGGGAGCGAATGTAAAAGCGATTGGGCGGAGCGAGAAATTTGTGCCTGTGGATACAGAGGCCATTCGCAAAGAAGATGTAGCTTTTGCAAAACATATTTGTGCGAGCGGCGAGTTTTTTTGCATGGCGAGCACAGATGGAGATTCCGACAGACCGCTTTTGTCTGATGAAAATGGAAATTGGCTCAGGGGCGATTCGCTTGGAATTTTGGCGGCAAAAGCACTTGGTATAGAGGCGGTTGCCATTCCTGTGAGTTGCAACACGGCAGCCGAGAAAAGCGGTTTTTTCAAAGAAGTTTTGAGAACGAGAATTGGAAGCCCCTTTGTTATTGAAGGGATAAAAAAGTTGCAGGGTAAATACAAGAGTGTTGCAGGCTTTGAAGCAAACGGCGGTTTTTTAACCGTGGGTTTAACAACAAGGGATGCGCTAACACCAATTATCGCAACCATTATAGAGAGCAAAAAACAGGGATTAAAAATATCGGAACTTCTCGCAAAATTGCCAGCAAGATACGCATCAAGCGGTTTGACCAGAGGATTTTCTGTGGATGCCACAGATGGCTACAGAATTGAATTTGAAAACGGAGATATTATTCATTTGCGAAAAAGCGGAAACGCCCCAGAATTCCGTTGTTACACGGAGAGCAAAACCCCCGAACAGGCAGAACTTTTGAGTGATAAGTGCATAAAAACTTTTGAGCTTTGGAAAATTATGGGTTCAAAGCTATATGATGAATTAAAAGAATTGACAACAAAAGAGATAAAGCACTTAGAAGATAATATTGTCCCGATGAATTTTGAAATGCTACGCGACAGTCTCAAATACGATGAATTTGAAAAAAAGGGCAGGGAAATTTTAAAGCGAGGAAAGGCAGCGGCCTTTTTAATCGCAGGCGGTCAGGGTTCCAGACTTGGTTTTGATGGGCCAAAAGGAGTATTTAGGTTGGAATCCCTTGGCAAATCCATTTTCCAAATCCATGCGGAAAATATGTTGAAGCTGGGGAAAAACATTCCTTGGGTTATAATGACAAGCCCGCTGAACAACAGGGAAACTATAGAACATTTTGAGCAAAACAATTATTTTGGTTTGGACAAGTCTCTGATTAAATTCATTGAACAAGGCACAATTTTTTCAATGTCTCCAAGCGGAGAGCTTATTTTTGAAAACAATGGTGATTTATTTTTAGCCCCAGATGGTAATGGTGGCTGTTTTAGGGCGCTTTGTGAGAGTGGCGGTTTGAAATGGCTTGAGGAACAGGATATAGAAATTGTTTTTCTGTACGGGGTGGATAATATTCTAGCAAAGCCTTGCGACCCGCCTTTTATAGGAGCCTTTTTAGACTCAAAAATGGCGGCGGCTTCCAAGGTTGTGAAAAAGAAATATCCCGAAGAAAAAATGGGCGTATTTGCCTTTAAAAACGGCTTGCCAGGTGTTATTGAATATAGCGAAATTTCCCCCGAACTGGCAAAAAAACTAGACGGCGGCAATATTTTAGCTCATTTATTCACAATGGAATCTTTAAAGAAACTTGAAAAAGAGTCTCTGCCTTGGCATTTGGCTGTTAAACGTGTTTGCGGTGTAGAAAAAGCCTTTAAATTTGAGCAACTCTTGTTTGATGCTTTCCCAAAACTAGGAACCATGTATTTAACAGGTGTTTTGCGAGAAGAGGAATTTGCCCCAATCAAGAACGCAACCGGCGATGACTCGCCTGAGAGTGCAGTGGAGATGTTTAAGAAAGCTGTGCGTTGATTTTTACTATATTACCTTTCCACACAAAAAACGAGGTAGGCTATGTTAGACCAGAAAGTTTATTTGGATGATATTTATGCAAGCGAAAAATGCGGCGGGTCGCCGTTTAAGGCTGTGGTTATGATGTCTAAGGAGTCCAGATTCATAAATAACCAAGCACATCAAGGTTTTATTCAGTTAGAAGAAAAACCCACAACTATAGCCATGAACAAGTTCAAACAGAACAAGCTATCTGTAGTGAATCACGAAAAAGAATGAAACTCTCAAATTTCTTTTATGCAACGCTTCGCGAAATCCCAAGCGATGCGCAACTGCCAAGCCACATATTTTTAATGCGAGGCGGCTACATAAAGCCATTATCCACAGGTATATACAGCATATTACCCTTGGGGCTTAGGGTTATTCGCAAAATTGAAAATATAATAAGGGAAGAGATGAACGCCATTGGCGGCATGGAAGTGGATTTGCCTGTGGTGCAAACCGCCGAGCTTTGGAGCGAGGCTGGCCGCTACCAAGCAATAGGGGATGAACTTCTCCGTTTCAAAGACCGCAACAGCCACAATATGGTACTGGCAATGACCCACGAAGAAGCAATAACCGATATGGCTCGCTACGTGCTTTCCAGCTACAAGCAACTGCCCTTTATGCTCTACCAATTCAAAACAAAATACAGAGACGAAGCGCGTGCGCGTGGCGGTTTAATTAGAGTGCGCGAATTTGAAATGAAAGATGCTTACAGCTTCCACGCCACATCAGAAGATTTAGACAAACATTACGAACTTGAATACAAAGCCTACCAAAAAATTTTCAACAGAGTTGGAATTGAACCCGTTATAGTTCAATCCGACACAGGAATTATGGGCGGCAAAATAGCCCACGAATTTATGCTAGACACGCCGAGCGGCGAAGATTATTTAATTATATGCAAACACTGTGGCTACCAAGCGAACAGGGAAATAGCCGAATTCAAAAGGCAGCCTGTTGATGGAAATTCTAATCTTGAAAAAGTAGCAACACCTAGCAAACAAACCATTGACGAGGTTTGCACTTTTTTAAAAGCAAACAAAAAAAATGCTGGCAAATGCGTGTTCTTTGATGTTGACGGCAAACTGATAGTAGCTTTGGTTCAAGGTTATTTAGAAGTTAGCGAAACAAAACTGAGAAATTTTTTGAAGGTGAAAACCTTAATCCCTGCCTCCGAAGAACTGATAAAAGCAAGCGGAATGATTCCGGGCTACGCAAGCCCCATAAACGCAAAAAATTGCAGAGTAATATTAGACACCGGAGCCGCCGAGAGCAAAGACCTAATAGTTGGCGCAAACGAAGAAGGCTACCACTATATGCACTGCATTCCAAAAAGAGATTTTGCCAGTTTTGAAACGGTGGATATTGCAGAAGCAGCAGCGGACTGCCTTTGCCCCAAATGCGAAAAAGAATTGACGGAAACAAGGGGCATTGAGCTTGGAAATATATTCAAGCTGGGCACAAAATTCAGCGAAAACATGAATTGCTCATTCACAGATGCGGCAGGCGAGGTTAAGCCCGCTATAATGGGTTGCTACGGCATTGGAGTTGGCCGTTTAATGGCAAGCGTTGTTGAAAACAGCCACGACGATTTTGGCCCTATATGGCCCCTTTCCATTGCCCCCTTCCAAGTTCTAATTGTGCAAATAGCAAAAGACGATGCTATTTTGCAGGTATCTGAGCAACTGGAAAAAGAATTAGAATCCAAAGGCATTGAAGTTCTGGTGGACGACCGTGACGAACGCCCAGGCGTTAAATTCAAAGACGGCGATTTATGGGGAATACCCATTCGCATTTCCATTGGCAAAAAGGGTCTTGCAGAGAACAAAGTTGAGTGGAAACTTCGCTCTAAGAAGGAGATGGAGATGGTGCCTGTGGGAGAGGTTGTGGATAAAATGCATAAACGCATTAAACAAAATTGTTAGTTTTGACAATTTTGTATATTATAATATGACAAAATGTTTAAAAGGAGCCTAAAATGGCAACGAAAACGCTTATAGACAGGCCAATATACATAGAACGGCTGAAAACCTTGTGTGGACAGACCAGCATTGTAAAAATAGTAACAGGGGCTAGGCGGTGTGGCAAATCTAAACTGTTTTCCCTGTTCCAAAC
>Ga0268262_10001510_pt1 | contig 28644 bp, 28 predicted proteins | sample TergutNc150P3_FD_190354 | JGI IMG/M metagenome (GOLD analysis project Ga0268262, IMG submission 190354) | Nasutitermes corniger P3 segment gut microbial community from laboratory colony in Florida, USA - Nc150 P3 (SPAdes) (version 2) | ecosystem: Host-associated > Arthropoda: Insects >... | reverse complement strand
TGGACGGCGCTCAGGGCGCTGCCTTTTATCTATGTCGGCTCACAGTTAATTTACGGCAAGGTAACGCAGACGCCGGGACAGCAGGCAAACGCCGGACAGATGAAGATGATGTTATACGTCATGCCGATAGCGTTCTTCTTCATTCTTTACGATGTGCCGTCCGGCCTGTTGATATACTGGATATTCTCCAACATTCTTACGCTTGTACAGCAGTTGATAATAAACAGGTATATTCAGGCGAAGAATGAACAGGTTATTAATCAGCCTGAAGAAAAGACGGTAATAGCGCCCAAAAGAAAGAAAAACCGGTAAGTCTAAAAACTTTAGTTTTAAAAACCTTTGTTTTAAGGCTTATCCGATAAAGTTAAGGAGATACTTATGGAATTTGAATTTGAAGGCAGGACGGAAAAAGAGGCAATCGACAACGCCGCGAAAGAACTGGGGCTGGAAAAAGACGATTTTGACGTTGAGATTCTGGAAACCCAGAAGAACGGCCTTTTCAAAAAAGGCTTTGTTAGGATTAGGGTTCATACCGGAAACACGACATTTCCAAGGAATACGTCCCATGGAAACGCGTTTCAAGGAAACGATTTTTCTTCCAAATCCGGCGAGGAAGATGCGTCCGCGGGTCACAGAATGGGAGGAAGCAAGGCGATCTTCGGGGAACCTGTGCCTCAAAATGAATTTGAAGAAAAAATGACGGAATTTACCGCCGGAATTATTGAAAGAATGGGATATCCGGGAAAGGTTACGGTTCTTTTCAGGGAGAAGCACAAGATTGGGTTAAAAATAGATTCCGAACATTCATCTATCTTAATCGGAAAAAAAGGCAAAAATCTGGACGCGCTTCAGCTATTGCTGAATATTTACGCCGGAAGGCTCGGCAGGGACGATATGCGCGTAATTCTTGATACCGAAAATTACCGTATCCGCAGGGAAGAGTCCCTTGTGCGCCTTGCGTATAATGTGGCGGAAAAAGTGCGCGAAAGCCGCGATTCAATCCTGCTTGAACCGATGAATCCTTTTGACAGGTGGCTTATCCATACGACATTAAACGATATCAACGATGTTGAAACCAAAAGCGAGGGAGATGGTTTATATAAACAGGTAAGGGTTTTTTACCGCGGGTTAAAATAAATGAAGAGTGGATTAACATTTTTTTTGATATTTTTCTTAATTATTCCCTGTGTTTTTTCAATTCCGCTTGAGGAACTGACAGGGGCTGAAAACGCCAGTCGTTTACAGTCCGGCTCCGTTTCCGAGACTCAAATGGGAAAACCGGCGTTAAAATTAATGCCCGCCCTGCCTGAATTACGGAAATTAGCCGCCGATTCCATGGCTTCCCTTGAGCCTTCATTGGCTGTTGAAACGCTTTACCTTTATAAAAAGCCGAAACCTGCATCAGATTGGGACAATACCCTGCGGACAGCGCTGTTTAACCGGATAACGGCCATTAGCACCCTTACCGGAATCGAGTATTTTTCCGCCAGCCGCAATTCTATGAGGACTTTTTATGAATATTCTTCGGTTATAGAGTCACAGTCGTCCAAAAAGCCGCTTCCCGATCCTGTTTTTGAACAACTTCCAGCGAAATATTCCCTTTACGCGAGGCAGAAAGACCTTACTTTTGGGGATAATATCTACCGTTACGAGTACACGACGGTAAAAGACGCCCTGATTTTTGTTCAGGAAAATATGACATCGCTGAATTACGGGATAATCCCGGCTGTAGGCAAAAACAAACTTAGGTCGATTCTGGCTGTAATTGACTGCGGCGATTCGCTTTTAATTTACGCGGTTTCCATGGCAAAAGCCGCTTCTGTTCCCGGCATGACGGACAGGGTAGGCAATTCGTTCAGAAACCGGGCGGACGCGGTCTATAAATGGTTTTCTTCAGGGGCGGATAAGGTATTTTAGCGGTTATTTATTTAATAAAAGCCTTTATTTCCTCAAAAAATGAATATATCATTGAAGAAATTGATGGAATTTGCCGAAATTAGAATTATTAGTATATTATATAGTGAGGATGGTAAAAGATGAGGTTATTAACCAGATCCGATTTTGACGGCCTGGCTTGCGGAGCGCTCTTAGTATATTTGGGACTCATTGATGAATGGAAATTTGTCCATCCAAAAGATATACAGGACGGTCTGATTGAAGCCTCGGATAACGATATATTGGCGAATATTCCCTACATCAAGGGTTGTAAGCTGTGGTTCGACCATCATTCCAGCGAATCCGAAAGATTAGGGAAAAATATCTATTTTGAGGGAGTCTCAAGACCCGCCCCAAGCTGCGCAAGGGTTGTTTATGAATATTACGGCGGCGACGCCAAGCTGGGGAAATTTGCGGAAATGATCCACTATGTAGACAAGGTGGATTCCGGCGACCTTACCCCCGATGAAATTTTAGACCCAAAAGGCTGGGTGCTTCTCGGCTTTATCATGGATCCGCGCACAGGGCTCGGTCGTTTCAGAAATTTTACGATCAGCAACTACGATTTAATGAAGGAACTGGCTTTGGCTTGCACCGAAAAAAATATTAATGAGATTCTCGCCATGCCGGATGTAAAAGAGCGGCTGGATTTGTACTTTGAACAGACAAACAGTTATAAAGAGATGATTCTTAAATACGCCAAACCGATGGATAATGTCATTATGATAGACCTGCGGAATGTGGAAACAATCTATGCGGGAAACCGTTTCTTTATTTACACGCTTTTCCCCGAACAAAATATTTCGGTCTGGGTTGTGGACGGGCGTAATAAAGTTAATGTCGCCATTACTGTCGGATACAGTATTATTAACAGGACTTCGACTGTGGATGTCGGCGCGCTTTTGCTCTATTACGGCGGCGGCGGCCACAAGCAGGTCGGGACCTGCCAGGTTCCATACGATGACGCCGACAAGGTTATTGCCGAAATTCTGGAAAAGTTAAAATAATAAAACACTTCGTGTAAAACACGAAGTGTTAATCGACTGTGAATATTTTATTTCTAATTGATCTTGCCAGTTTGTAATATTCGGTTTTTGACGGTTCCCGTACCGGGAAAGAATACCGCAGGGTTTCCAATTCTCCCTTCGTATCAACCAGCTCGCATAATGCCGTGTAGCCGTTCTCTTTTGCTCCGTGAACCCGCACAGCCAGAGTGAATCTTGCGGTTATTGCTTCTTTTTTAAATCCCGCTTTTAAGAGAGCCCTTTCAAGATGTTTATTTAATTTTGCCTCTTCTTCAAAAAATAAATCCAAATGTACAGGCAGTTTCATTCCCGCTTGATTTACCGCTCCCCGGTTCAGCGCAAACAACTCTTGCGCGTTTTTTAATTCTTTATAACAGTTGGCAATATATTCTTTTTCCCAATAGGGATCAAATCCATGTATGGCTTTTTCTAAAAGGTGTTTCCTGATAAATAATTCGCCTTCTCTATAATCATAAGAAGGAATAGCGGCGGGAATCAGCGTTGTCTCAAAATCGCGGGCTTTGTTCAGATAGGTAACGGCTCTGCGCGGATAATCCTGAAAGGCATTGTAATATTGGGTTAGCGAATCAAGGTGAACATCGTTGTTTCCAACGCCGCTGTTTGATATAACCTGCCTGTAAGCGTTTGCCGAGGCAAGGCTGTATTTTCTGTAGAGTTTAAGGTTTACTTCTTTTTTAAACAAATACGAAATAGTTCTTAACAGCGATAAAATTTTTTCTTTGAGAGTTAAGCATGGAATAAACCGTTCGGTATTTAATAGGCCGGAATATGTATCCGCAAGAGCCAGATGAATGTCTTTTTTATAACGGTCGGGGTCTATGCCGAAATTCAACATCCATGAATTATTGCTGTCTTTAAGGCAGTCCTGCGCGTACAGCCGCGCTTCTTCAAGCCGTCCTGATGTTTGGTAAGCCTGCGCAAGGCTCAATTTGGCAAGAGGAGAAGTGTCAATTTCATAAGCGGTCTCGTACTCTTTTTGGGTTTCTGCCAGTTTTAACTGGCGTTTTAAGATTTCTCCCCTTGCAAGGCGGCCTGAAGCGCGGTTATGTATTCTTAACGAAGAGTTTGTCGCGTCCATGCAAAGATCATAACGGTAAAAACGCGATTCAAGAATTGAAAGGTTATACCACGCTATCGCGGTATATTCATCGTCGCTCTTTTCTTTTCCCAATTCGATGGATTTGCCGTACCAATATTTGCTGTCATCGTAACGGTACATGTCGGAGTAAATGGTTCCAAGAGTCATTGAAAAAACAGAATTAATGCCCAGCCGTTCAACTGCCGAAACAAGAAGCCTTTCACCGTCCGCAAGCCTGTGGACTTTGAAATACATCCAGCCAAGGCTGCCAATCGCTTCAATGTAATCGGGTTCAAGTTCAATTACGCGCTCGTACAGGCTCACCGATTCTGCGGCGCGGTTCAAGTACCCTGCGGTTCTTGCAAGCCTGAACAGCACGCTAGTATTTTCGGGAACAATACTTTCAACTTTTTTGTATTCGTCCCACGCAAGGCTGTAAAGGGAGCGCCCGAAATAAAGGTTTCCCAACGACCAGGAAAAACGCCCGTCATCGGGGAATGTTTTAGAGCCTTTTTTGTATAATTCTATCGCCCGCTCCCAATTTTCAGAAGAATCGGCGTCGGAGGCTTCCTGAAAAAGAACGTCCGCGTTTGTTAAGCCGTCTTCGCCGCCCTGTGGCGAGCCTTGTGGCGAGCTCTGTGCTGTCGCCTGTTGCAGGGTTTGCGAGCCGGCGATAAGACCGATTAAAAGAAATACCGTTAACAGTCTTCCCGGCGAAATTACAGACAAGGGGAAAATCCACGCCGTAATACGCCGCCAAAGTACAACATTTGCTTTGTAGGAAGAGCGGAAAATTTGATAGTTTGCCCATTGAAGCTCAAGCTCCTGTTTTGAGTACTCGGGCGCAAAACGCGCGGCGGCGGCGGACTGGTACATCGGATAAATGCCGCTGAATCGCGTATTAAGCTTTAACGCCCATTCCGGTTCTGAAAAGCCGTTGGTCAGGCCGCTTTGCCGTAAGCCGGCAAGGCGCAGTAGGCGGCAGGCGTGTTTGAAAATACGGACAGATTTTTTTCTTGGGTCTTGCGTAAGGGAAACGGAGAGGAATAATCCGCAGCGAATGTAAAGAGAGAGGGCAATAAAGACAAAAACAAACAGGGGCGGAAAGTTATTCCGCAGAAGAACATATACGTTTTTGGTAAAAGAATTTTTGCCGGAAAAAATCGAGGCGTCGTCCGCGTTTTCTTTTGCCTTCATGCTGTAGCGGTTTTCAAGGATTTCACGCATTAATTTTTCAAAAAGCGCGGGATCAACGCCCGCCGAAAAACTGAACTCTTCGTCTGCGGCAAGGTTTTCGGTAGTGGGATCAAATTCCATCCAGCCGTATTCCGGAAAAGCGATCTCGACCCACGCGTGCGCCATGTCTGAACGCACCGGGTAATAATCGAAAGTGTTTGTTTCTTGTTCTACAAAAAACCCGGCTGCCACGCGTGCGGGAATTCCCAAAGAGCGCAAAAGCAAAGTCATGGCAAAAGCGTAGTATGAACAGTAGCCTTTTTTGGAATGGAAGAGAAACCACCCAAGCTGATCTCCGTCCGGCGCGATGCCGGGTTTTAAGCTGTAGCGGTAATCGCCGTATTTAAGATAATTATACACGGCGGCGGCTTTTTCCGTGTATGTAATACAGCCTTTTGTTATTTCTTCGGCAAGGGAACGGATACTTTCGTCCTTTCCGTATTCCGTATAAATTTTATATTCAGTTTCGCTTAAACCCAGTTCGGAAATTGCAGGCCAATTAACGGTACATAAGTAAAGATCATTAATATCCGCGCCGCTGACAAGGCTGTTCACGCCGTAGGCGGCTTTAAAAGATGACGCGTCCCAGTTTTCATAGGGAATAATTTGGACAGGCTCTTTCATGCCGATAAAGGCGTCGTTTTCCGCGTTTACCAAAAAGTATTCCTGCGCCGAAAGACGCGCGTCCTTAAAATAAGGCCGGGTAAGAAAAACCTGTCTTTCGGGAAGTTTTTCAGGGTGCGTTTTTTCATCAAGTTCTTCAATTTTATAAAAGCCATTCCGCTTGCTGTAACCGGAAAGCACGGAACGGCGCAGTAAGATATGGTCGTCATTTTCTTTTTTTACAATCAGGATTAAATCGTTCTTTACGGATATTTCAGGATCAAGTTTCAGTAATTTGGTAAAATCAAAACTGAAAAACTTCGGCTCCAAAAGGCCGCCGCCCATTTCCGCCGCTTGTTCCTGAATCGGTTTTAAAAATAAAATGCCGCCTGTTGCAATAATTATAAGGATCGCCGCTATTGCAAGGCATTTTTCTTTTAACCGCAGTTTAGTTTCGGGCGGCATGGAAAAGAGCAGGGCAAGAGTCTGTAAAAAAACAACCGCGGCGAACAGGACAATCATTACAATGGGAAAGCGGTAGATTTCTATTTTGCCGGCACGGGCAACGCTGAAAATAAAAATCAACAGGGAAGCGTCCGCAATAACAGCCGCCCTTAAAAACTTCCGCGAACGGACGGAAAAAAATGTTGTTACCGCACTCCAGTAATACGGAAACAGTGAAACAAAATTATTCCTGTCCAGGTTAAGGAGTAAAGAGTCGGCTATTATTGCCGGGGCGTCTGTTCTGTCAGGAAGAAAAATTCTTGGCATGGCGACCAATAATCTGCCTGCCCACGGAATAAGGGCGATGGAAATAACCGCTGCTAGCTGCGACGCTGCTTGCTGCGACGCTGCTTGCTGCGACGCTGCTTGCTGCGACGCTGCTTGCTGCGACGCTGCTACGGCGTTTATTTTTTTGCCGTCCAACCTTAAAACGGAAAGAAAGGCGGCGGACGCAAACCCCGCAAGAAGGGTAACGGTAAAAACGGGAGTGTCAGCGAGATCCGCCGCGATTAGCCGTATCTGGAAAAGGATAATAAAAACGGCGGCGGAGCGGAAGGCAAGGGCAAAGTAGTTGTCTCTTTCCATCACTGTACCTCGGCGCTGATATAAATCACTTTTATCGGACGGTTAGCGTTGCCCGACAAAAATTTTTCCAGAGCGCTGCTTGCTGCGACGCTGCTTGCTGCGACGCTGCTTGCTGCGACGCTGCTTGCTGCGACACTGCTTGCTGCGACACTGCTTGCTGCGACACTGCCGGTCTCATTCCTTGGTAATGCCAAAATTATTATGCTGCTGTCTTCTGGTACAGCGGGCAATGCCGCCTTGGTCTCCGCAGGCAGCGCCGCCGGATACGCGAGATAAAAACCAAGTTCCGCCTGAGTTAATGAACCGCTGCTTGCTGCGACGTTGCTTTTTTTACTTTGACCCGTAAAACCGATTTGTATGTTTATTTCCTTGCCCGCGTTGTTGATTATCGCAAGCGCGTTTTCGCAGAGTATGTCTACAGCCTCAGGCGCGCTGTTTACGGAGTACAGAGAATCGTATTGGGTATCGATCAATATTGTCAGGCTGGAAGAAGGCGGCGGTTCGCGTTCTCCCTGACGGACAATAAGTTCGCCGCCGTGCCCGTACAGCTTCCAGTTGATGCGTCGGGGATCGTCGCCGGGTACGTATGGACGGTGATCAATTAGGTAATCGGTTCGTTCAAGGGAAAAGGCGTCCTGCCTGTTCGCCTCTCCGCCCTTCGCCCTGAAAGAAATCGGCTCGTCGGCGGCGATGGGACTGACAAGCAGGCGCGCATCGCAAGCAATGTCGCCGCCGCTTCCTATGCCGGGTATGCGGTAGGCGAACCTGAAAAATCCCAAGATGTCAAAAACGGCAAATTCATCATAGGCGGAAAAATACGCGCCCCGCTTTTTTACCGTAAAAAAATTTTGCTGTAAGCCGGTTTTGTTTTCCGGTTTAAAATCATAAGTAACGCGCCGTCCGTCCTTTGTGTTTAATATCACGCGGCAGCGGACAAGGATGCCGGGAAACTGAAAAATACTTTTTTCGGCGTAAATACCGTTATTGTACCTGTATGCCGCGTTTGTCTGTTCTCCGCATACAATCCTTTCAGGCTCAAGACGGATATAAATATTTTTTGCCCTGCGGCGGTGAATAAGCGCAAGCAGTAATGTCATAACCATGCAGTATGCCCATATCGCGAGAAGCACCGCGCCTGTCAGCGTAAGAACAAGCTCGCGCCTTATTACCCCTGCCGTAAAGGAAAGAATAATTATGAGCAGGATAAACACGCCCGTTGTGCATGGATAAAAAACCGCCGTGTATTTAACTTTTCTTTTTTCCATCGGTTACCAAACCGTCAATTCTGGCAAGGCAAATTTCGCGGATAATTTTTTCGCTTGAAGACCTTGGATCGCGAAGCCTTACTCGGTGGGCGAGCGCAGGCGCGGCAAGGAGCGCCAAATCTTCATCAATAACATAATCCCTGCCTTTTAAAAACGCGCGCGCCTTTACCGCCGCCAAAAAATGCAGGGCGGCCCTTGGGCTTGCCCCAAGGCTGAAGCTTTTATGAATACGGGTATCCCTGATTATGTCGGCGATTGCCTCTTTTATTGCCCGGTGGCAGAAGACGGCGGCGGCGGTTTTTTTCGCCGCGATAAATTCCGACACGCGGATAACAGGCTCAAGTTTTGCAAGCCCCTCTTCCGCGGGATTTTCTTCGATGATAGCCAGCTCCGCGTCGCGGTCGGGATAACCTAAAGCCAGCTTCATCATAAACCTGTCAAGTTGGGCGGCGGGAAGCGGAAAAGTACCCTCGCTTTCTATCGGGTTTTCAGTCGCTATTACAAAAAAAGGTTCCGGCGGCTTATGGGTATTCTGCCCTATAGTAACCTGTCGTTCCGCCATAACTTCCAGCATTGCGGATTGAACTTTGGGCGTTGTGCGGTTTATTTCATCGGCAAGCACAATGTTGGAAAGCACGGGGCCCGGCATAAAACGGAATGTGCGCGATTTGGGATCGAACACGTCAACGCCGGTTATGTCATAAGGCAAAAGATCGGGGGTAAACTGAATACGTTTAAAATCAAGTCCCTTTTTCCCGCCGTCAATTAATTTTGCAAGTGTTTTAGCTACCGTGGTTTTTCCAAGCCCGGGATTATCGTCGATAAGGACATGTCCCCCGGCAAGAATGCAGGAAATCAGCATTTCCAGGAAATCTTTTTTCCCTTTTATTATCTTTCCCGCGCCTTCAAGCAGGGCGTTTGCGGCGTTATTTACTTTCATTTTAATAATTCTATAATGTTTTATTTTACTTTAAAAATTACATCTTGCCAATACCATATAAAATTTGTATATTATTAATATATGTCGGAGAAAGAAGTTACAATTTTACTTTCCAAAGTGCTAAAAGCGCCTGGCGTAAAGAATAAAAAAATAATTGAAGTTATGCTGGATGGGGATATTCCCGTTATATGTGTAAAAAAAGCTTCCAAAAACAAGCGGCTTATGCCTTTTAAGGCCTTGTATGACAGCAATGAAAATTTTTGGATACAGGACAGCAGTTGGGAATATTCAATTACTGAAGAATCTCTGGAGAAAGTCAAGAAAGAGGTTATTGAAAGAAGCGGCTCATGGATAGATGATATCCAGGACATAGATAAGCCCGCCCAAAAAGAAGAAAAGAAAAAAACCAAAAACAAAGATGAAAACCTTGAAGAATTGGAAGTGGAAGTGGGGTACGGGAATGAGTATAAAGCATTTGCCGAAATGTCCACCCCGGAAAAGGTAAATCATCTTAACAAAAATAAGCAAAGGTTAAACGAGCTTCTTGCGCTGAAAAACAAAGATGTAAATGTTATTACCGAAGCTCTTGTAGATACCACCAAAGACGCCGCGTTGATAAATCAAACGACATTGGTAGACGCCATACGCCTTGCGGACGATGAGGCAAAAAAGATGACGCAGGATATAGTGGATTCCACACACGAGATGGTAAAATCATCCGCGCAGCTTTTAACCGCCGACGTATTTAACAACGAATTAATGAATACGCTTGTAAAGAAATCTAACGGTACAATAGTCCAGCACATGACCAGGGTGTACGTACAGGGGATCGCATTCCTTTCGTATTATAATAACCTTGTTTCAACGTCCAGCGCCATTCAAAAACTGCGGATTTCTTTTCAATCCAAGTACCGCGATTTTTATCATTTTGTGCTTCCGCATATTGCTTTGGAGGATATTTCTCTGGAGCGTGTTTTTTTCGGCGGCATGAGGGCAATTCCGCCGGATCATTATTTTAAGTGGGCTGTAGGTTTTCTTATTCACGATATAGGAAAAGCGGCCGCCGTTGAGTACCATGAAGGGGAAGCGTCTTATGACCGCAATATTGTAATTGACCATGTCAAGCAAGGTTATAAATCCGTCATGAACAAAACAAACTATCCGATGGAAGCGAGCATTATTATAGGTTATCATCACGAGTATTACGGAGATCCTTCGGGTTACGGTTATTTCCGCGCGTATCTTCAGCAGTATAGAAAACAAAACCCGGAAGCAAAGCAGGATTATTGCATTTCCTATGATCTTGAACCCGTTTTGGATTATCAGGTTCTTGCATATTTTCCCGCAAAGATTTTGGAAATAATAGACGTATATGACAGCGTTACCGACCCTAACCGTGTCTACCGCAAGGCAATGACTCCGGACGAGGCGATTGCCATGATGCGGGAACAATTTGTTGAAAAAAACCATAAAATAGATATAATTCTTTTTGACATTTTTGAATCTTTTATTAAAGAAAAGGGACAGGAAAAAGAAGCTAAACGCTGACCGGAAGCGCCCACGGCGTTTTTTCCACACGGGCTTATTATTTGTCTTGTTTATATATTTTTATTACATTATAATTAGCCTATGCCGGAGAAGTATAATTTTAATACTCCAGTTTCCGAAATTGTCTTAATGGCGGACGGGAAGACCGTTAACAAAGCCTATGTTGATATTATTCTTCAGGAAAAGGTTCCGGTTTTTTGCGAAAACAAGGCGGAACAAAAATACCGTCTTATGTCTTTTAATACCTTATACGAAAATCATAATTTTTTTTGGCAGGCGAAAAGCAACTGGAAATTTTTATTTACGGAAGAAACATTAAAAAAACTAAGCGAAAAAAATGTTATTAAACCGGATGTTTTTGAATCAAAAGAGCAGAAAGAACCTGAAGAAACAAATACATTAAAAGCGGTTGTGACTCAGGCATTCGGCGAGGAATATGAAAATATTTCCGCAATGCCGGCTACGGAAAAAGTGAAGCGTCTTAGTGATGCAAAAAAGAAAATAGACAATATTTCTCCTTCGTCCGTAAGCTCAAAAAACAAAGAAGTAACTAAAGTTGTTGTAGAGACCGCCAAAGACGCTGTTATGGTGAATCATTCTACTTTGGAGAACGCGTTTCAGCTTGGAGACGCAGAAGCAAAAAAGGCGACGCAGACGCTTGTGATTAATACGCATGAACTGGTAAAGTCCTATGTTCAGCTTTTTTCCAAAAATGTATTCGACAGCGGATTAATGAGCAGGCTTTTTGAACAATCCAACGGCACTATAATTCAGCATATAACAAGGGTATACCTTAGGGGAATAGTCTTTCTTTCTTATTACAATAATTTTGTTACAAACAGATCGGCTGTTATTGGTATGCGCAGGACTTTAAACGCAAAGTACAGGCAGTATTACCAAAACTTGCTTCCGCATATTGCAATAGACGATATAGTCCTGGAACGCGTCTTTCATAAAGGCATGCTGCCTATTCCTCAGGATCTTTTTATTAAGTGGGCTGTGGGCTTCTTTATTCACGATATCGGGAAAGCCGCCGCCGTTGAATACCACGAGGGCGAGGCTTTATACGACCGTAATATCGTAATGGAGCATGTTAAAGTCGGGTACAATTCCATTGTTACCAAGACCAATTATCCTCAGGAAGCAAGCCTTATAACGGGCTATCATCATGAATATTACGGCAATCCCGAAGGTTACGGTTATTTCCGGGACTCCCTTAGTAATTACAAAAAAATAAACCCCATGGTTAAACAGGATTACTGCATGACTTTTGATCTCGAGCCGATATTGAATTATCAGGCGCTCGCTTATTTTCCTGCCAAGATTCTGGAAATAGTCGATGTATATGACAGCGTTACGGATACAAACCGCGTTTACCGCAAGCCGTTATCTCCCAAAGAAGCCCTTGTAATGATGCGCGAAGAATTTATCACCAAACAGTTAAAAATTGATCCTTTGCTTTTTGAATTATTTATAGATTTTATCAAAGGAAACAAAGACCCGGCTCTCAATAAATAAAAAGCTTACCCGTCTACAAAATATTTTTTCAAAAGCTCCAAATCCAGTTCCGGGTACACAGGGAAGCGGTCAAGTAATTTCTTTACGCGCTCTATTATCTTTTCTTTTACGCCCGCTTTAATTTCGTATTTTGCCTTGCTGTTTGCGGCCTGGGTTGTCCCCTTTATCACTTCCGCGATAAGTTCGCCGAGTTCCGCCATTTCAGCTTTGCCCATTCCCAGGCTTGTTACAGCCGCCGTTCCGACCCTAATCCCGGAAGTATACCACGGGCCGTTTGGATCGCGCGGAAGGCTGTTGCGGTTAAGCGTTACGCGGCATTCATGCAGGGCGCTTTCCGCCTGCCTGCCCGTAAGGCCGCTGTTGTGGACATTTATCAAAAGCAGGTGGTTATCAGTCCCGCCCGTAAGCACGTCAAGCCCGTTTTTAACGCAGGATTCGGCCAATGCCCGGCAGTTATCGACGATATTCTGCGCGTACTGCCTGAATTCCGGGCGGGAGGCTTCGCGGAAGGCGACCGCCTTTGCCGCAATCACGTGGGGCAGGGGGCCGCCCATGGTAAGGGGGCAGCCTTTGTCCAAAGCTTCGGCAAATTCGGAAGTAGAAAGCACGAACCCCGCGCGCGGTCCGCGCAATGTTTTGTGGGTTGTGCTTGTAACAACATGAGCCCAGGGCATTGGATCAAATTCACCTGTAAAAACCTTGCCTGCCACAAGGCCGGCAAAATGCGCCATGTCTACCATAAAGACGGAGCCCGCTTTGTCCGCAATCTCCCTCATTCTCTTAAAGTTGATCTTCCGCGGGTACGCCGAATATCCTGTAAGAAGGATAAGGGGGCGCAGTTCCAAAGCCTGCTTTTCTATTTTGTCATAATCAAGAAGCCCGTCTTTTTCCGAAACCGAATATCCGTGTATGTCAAACATTCGGCCTGAAACATTGTTCCTGTAGCCGTGCGTTAAGTGTCCGCCTGAATAATAATCAAGACCCAAAAGGCGCTGGTTTCCAAGCGAGATTTTTAACTCTTTCCATTGGGCGTCCGTAAGGTTGTAAAGGTTTGTTTCATTCCATTTTTCCATAGCCGGATTTTCAACGCGGGTGGAAAGTATCGCCCAGTATGCCAGCATATTCGCGTCCGCCCCGCAGTGCGGCTGGACATTGGCGTATTGCGCCCCGAAGAGATCGCGGGCTTCCTGCGCCGCAAGGGACTCGACGGCGTCTACATTTTCATTCCCGGCGTAAAACCTGTGTTTCGGCACTCCTTCCGCGTATTTATCGGTTAAAAGGTTCCCCATCGCAAGCTGTACCGCTATGGAACAGTAATTTTCGCTTGCTATCAATTTTACCCTTTTGCGCTGGTTTTCCAACTCTTTTACGATAGAAGAGGCAATTTCGGGGGTTATTTTGGCAATTTCTGTCAAATTACAAAGGTAAGCCAAAAGATTTGTGTCAATTTTATCCGGTGAAACGGCGGCAAGATAGTCCGCGACGGGGTTTTTACTCATGGGTTAAAAATACCTGAAAACGCCTGTTTTTTCAAGACCGCGCCGGAGTTTACCGTACGGTTACCATTTTGTTTTTGTCAGGCTTTCCGCCAGCTTGCGGAGTTCCCCGGTGGGATTTTCCATTTTGGAAATACTTGCCGGATTATGCAGAATGGATACCCAGCAGACTTTTTCGTAATCTTCGCGGTTGAACCGTTTCGCGTTTATTTTGGAAAGAAAATCCGCGGAATCGGCATGCAGGGCGGCTTCGATGCAAACTTTGGTATATTCAACATCGTTTAAAAGATCATCTTTTATATACATTAAAATATGCCCGATGTTGGAGCTTTTTGCCGCCTGCATACAGACGTTAAAATACGACGAATGATCCATTTGTTCGATGTTAATATATTCCATTGCAAAACAGTTTTTGTTCACGGCGGCGGCGCAAAGGGAAGCATAGTAATGCTTGTTGTTCATTAATTTATCTTTGACGACGTATTTTATGGTTTGAGGATCTTCGTATATCGCGTCAAGGCAGTATTTATAGTAAGTTTCTGTGTCTATTTCTGTTGCGGCTGTAATGGAACGAAGGCGTTTTATTTTATAGTTGGTTCCCTGCCCCTTGAAAAAGAACGCTACTTTTTGCCCTTTTTTGGAAAGTTCGACAAGTTTTTCATTTATCTTTATGAGGTCATTCTGCAGAATAAGGTTGTCTTCGATATTCAAAGTCGCGAGATTGGGCAGGGTAAAGAGAGAATCCGGCAGAGCTTCCAGCAGATTATCCTGAAAGTGAATTTTTTTAAGGTTTTTCAAATCGCCTATTTTTTCGCTTATCGATGCAATGCCGGCGCTGTCGATTTCCATTTCCGTTAATTTTTTTAAAGTGTAAATTGACGGTGGAAGTTCGCGAACGAAATTGCCTGAAAAAGTAAAAACCTGGAGTTCCGGCATACTGCCGAAAATATCGGGCATTTTATCCGTATTGAATTCGCCGCCCAGTATTATCAGTTTTTCAAGTTTGGTAAGGGTGGATATTTTGTTAAATATGTTTCCGTTTACATGCAAATGACGTAACTCAAGCTGTTTTAACCCTGTAAGCTTATAAAGAGCCCCCTCCTCTCCGCAGTTAAGTTTAAGGCCTGAAAGTATGAGAGATTCCAGTTTTGGGCAGGAAGCGAGCAAAACCGCCGTTTTATTTAGGTTATAACACTTTTCTCTGTTAAAAAACGAGCTGATACTGACTTTTTTTAAGGCGGGATGCTCCGATAACGATTCCGGCAGAGGTTTGGAGTCTACACCTCTGTATTTTAAGGACAAAATAAATGTTTCCAGCTTTTTAAGGTTTCCCAACGCCTTTGGTAGGTGGAAATTTTTATATAAATCGATGGTAAGGGTCTTTAATTCGGAAAGTTCGGTTATTTCATCGGGAGATTCCCATTTTTCGTTAATCCTGATATGCAGATATTCCAGTTTTTTGGCTTTTGAAAAGCCTACAGGAGGCTTGGAAATCCGGTTACAACAGCATGAAAGGGAGCTTAAATTCGGCAAAGTAAAGATAAATTCGGGAATTTCCTTGATTGCGGTATGGGAAATAATAAGTTCTTCAAGCTGTTTACATTCACCCAAAACAAGTGGAATTTCCTTTAAGGCGGGCTGGTTGTCCAAATTGATCTTTACGACCGTATCTTTTACGCTTTCGATGCGTTTCGTAAGATCGTCCAAATTTTTGCAATATACGCCTTCCGAAGGAATGCCCAGATCTGAGTCTTCTTCCGTCCAGTGGAGGTCAAGTTCTTTTGTATTGGCGGCTGCTTCCGGCATTTATTTGGTTTATTAAACCATTATCTTTTAAAAACGTCAATTGAATTAATCGAATAACCCCTGTTTTTTGTTCCGGGCGTTGAATAATCACCTAAAAAAGTAGTATATTGATAGTATCCGTCGCAAAAAGCGGGTTTAATAAGCGGTGTAAATAACGCTTATTTCCAAAATAACAGTGTCAAAAGTGGCACAAATTTGACCAGCTTGTTCCGGCGGCGGTCAAATTTTATCAAAAAACCAGAAAAAAGCCATTTTTTAATGGTTTGAAATGCTTTTGCCTGAAAATTTTTATAAATTCCCATGTGGAAAGTCCAACTTCATAAAATAGATTACGATGATAGAGAGTACCAATCCGTTAAGGAGGTGCTTGATTCCGGCTGGATAACGATCAGCCAGAAAACCTACGACTTTGAAGCCGCTTTTGCCGCTTTTTTGGGGCATGATACCCGCTGTCTTGCGGTTTCAAACGCCACCGCCGCGCTTCACATGGCTCTTTTGACCTGCGGCATAGGCAAAGGCGATGAGGTAATCACCCCCTCTCTTACTTTTATCGCCGATCAGAACGTTACTTCGATGGTCGGCGCCGAAAACGTCCTTGCCGATATAACTTCGATGGAAGACTGGTCTGTCGATCCTGATGATATCGAGGCGAAAATTACGCCTAAGACGAAAGCCGTAATGATCGTCCATTACGCCGGTTTCGCCTGCGACATGGAGCGCATAGAAACTCTGTGCAAAAAGCGCAACCTTCTGCTTATTGAAGACTGCGCCCATACGCCCGGGGCAAGTTACCGCGATTCTTCATCGCCTAATGGCGCGCAGGGGCGCCCGCTCGGCGTTTTCGGCGACGTTTCCGCCTTTAGTTTTTTCGGCAACAAGAATATAGCGGCGGGCGAGGGCGGCATGGTTGTTACGCGCAATCAGGAGCTGTTTGATAAATTAAAAGGCTTGCGTTCCCACGGAATGTCCGTCCTTTCGTTTGACCGTTTTAAGGGCAGGGCGGTCTCTTACGACGTGGAATCGCCGGGCTTAAATTACCGTATTCACGAAATAAGCTCCGCCCTTGGCCTTGTCCAGCTTAAAAAGCTTGAAGAATCGAACAACAAGCGTAAAAAAATTGTGGAACATTATTACAAGCGGCTGGACGGCGTTTCCGCTGTTTCAATTCCCTACAGGCATTTTTCGCGCGGGAAACCGAATTATCATATAATGCCTGTTCTTCTTTCGGAATCAGTCGACAGGGCGGCGGTTATTGAATCCATGAAACAGGACGGGGTGCAAACAAGCATACATTATCCCGCCATTCAGGGTTTTTCCGCGTATAAAGATAAAGTTAACAAGACGCCGAAAGCTGAATATGTATGCGCCCATGAATTGACTTTGCCCCTGTATCCCGCTATGATTAAAAGCGATGTTGATATAGTCTGCGACGCGCTTCTTAAAGCTCTGGATAAATAAAAAAAGGTAATTACCTAAAATATATAGCGGAGGAAAAATAATGCCATTTCAATTTTCAATTTGTCCTATTTCGGGGCTGTTTGAAATACAGCCGAAAAAGTTCGGAGACAACCGTGGTTATTTCATGGAAAGTTATTCGCAAAAAAATTATGAAGAAGCCGGTATCGCCGCTACTTTTGTGCAGGACAACCAGTCCAGTTCATTGAAAGGAGTTCTGCGCGGCCTGCATTATCAGAAGAAAAAACCGCAAGGCAAACTGGTGCGCGCTATTGAAGGCGAAATTTTTGACGTTGCCGTAGACCTTCGTCCCCGTTCCCCTACGCGCGGCAAATGGTATTCAGTTGTCCTTAGCGGGGAAAAACAAAACCAGTTTTACATACCGGAAGGTTTTGCCCACGGTTTTCTTGTGTTAAGCGAATCCGCGCTCTTTGCGTACAAATGCACCGACTTTTACGACCCGGAAGACGAAGACGGAATTATATGGAACGATCCGGCAATTGACATCAAATGGCCTGACTTGGGAATGGAATATATACTTTCCGACAAAGATAAGGCGCTTCCGAAATTTACGACATGACAAATAATAGTGACATTGACATGAAACAGGTTGTAATGAAGGAAGCAATAAATGGCTGACGAAGAAAAATGGTCATTGATAATAAAGCCTAAGCGCAAACTCCTTGATCTTCAAATCCGCGAGTTAATCTACTACCGCGACTTAATTTTCCTGTTTGTCAAAAGGGATTTTGTAACCCAATATAAACAGACCATATTGGGACCATTGTGGTTTGTTATCAATCCCCTTATTTCTACGGTAATGTACACCTTTGTTTTCGGCCGGCTTGCGAACATCGGAACAGACGGAATACCTTTCACGCTTTTTTATTATTCGGGAGCGATGCTCTGGACATTTTTTTCCGGATGCTTTATGGATTCTTCCAATGTATTTATTAATAACGCAAATGTTTTCGGAAAAGTTTATTTTCCGCGCCTTGTAGTCCCGATAAATTATGTGTTCAGCAACAGTATCAGAATTCTTGTTCAGTTTGCGATGTTAATGATATTCTTGGGATATCATTTATTTATTGGGTCTAGCGTACCGGAGGCGCGAGTACACCCATCATGGTTTGCGTTTTTATTCCCGTTGATTGTCATCTGGCTTGCGGCTATCGGCGTCGGAGCTGGAATTATCATATCTTCACTGACAACAAAATACCGTGATTTGAGACAGTTGGTAACATTTGCCATAAATCTGGTCATGTACGCCGCTCCCGTGGTATACCCGCTGTCGGAAATTCCGCAGCGTTTCAGGTGGGTAGCTTACGCGAATCCAGTCTGCGCCCCCATTGAATTATTCAGGCTCTGGTTTTTCGGCGCGGCTTCCGTGGATATGAACATGATTCTTATCAGTTTGGGAATAACGGTTTTTCTGGTTATAACGGGGCTGATTTTATTCAGTCAGAATGAACAGAACTTTATTGATGTAGTGTAAGGTTAATGAGAAATAATATTTCTTTTAAGGAAATACTTTCATCAAAAGATATAAAGATTTATCATGGGAGCGATATTCTTGTTAAAATACCAAAAATTATTCAACCGATCAGGGCTTTAGATTTTGGTCAGGGATTTTATACGACAACAAATATAAAACAAGCGGAAAGTTTTGCAAAAAAAGTTCAAGATAGAAATGATTCCGCTGAAACTCATATAAGTATTTATACGTTAGATACAGAAATATTAAAAACGTTTAATTGTCTTTATTTTGATAAACCGGATAAAAAATGGCTGGATTTTGTATCTTCAAACAGGAATGGAACTTATAACGGTAAAGCTTTCGATATTATTTATGGCCCTGTTGCAAATGATACTGTTTTTAAAACATTTATCGCATATCAAAACGGAACATTAGACGAAAAGGAAACATTAAAACGATTAAAAGTTCGTGATTTATATAATCAACTGGTTTTTACAAACGAAAAATCTTTAAAGTGTCTTCAATTTATTGGAGAAGCATGAACATGACAAATATTGAATTTAAAGCGACATTACAAATGCTTGTTCCTATGATTATTCAAATTATTATTGAAAAAAAAGATTTATCGGTTATATCCGCCGTTAAGTTACTATATCTCTCTAAGTTATATAGAAAACTTGAAATAGAAAGGACAAAGTTATGGCATTTAAGTCCGCTTGCCCTTTATGAATTATTGGAAAATGAACAACAAACCGGAGAAATAATATTCCCGACCGAGGCTTAAAGTTAATGAAAACCGATATTGTAAATGATTTTTTGATTTATGTTATAGAGGAGTATAAATTTCTGGAAAACAAGACAGCAAAAGATACAATAGAATTATTTTCAAAATATAATGTGTTCAATTATATCATTAAACATTATGGCGCCTTACACACAATGGGCGGAAGAGCAATAGCGGACGATATTAATTGTTTAATGAAGTAGAAGTATGAGAAGCATTGAACTAAAACAATATATTGAAGACCGCAAACATTTATTTTGGTATTCTCCCGCTCCAAAAAGCGAAACGGTGAGCGATGAGTTGTTGGTTGAAATAATACTAAACTATGGGAGCATGGATGATGTTCGCGCTTTATTTTCTGTTATGAAAATTACTAATGTTGCTAAGATTTTTTTTGATTCCATTAATAAAAGTGAAAGGCGAAAGGGAAATTATCACGAATTAACAAGAAATTATTTTACTCTTTTATTTAATCGTTATGCATCTTAATATATTATCGGAGCGACAAAATGAATTATTGCCGTTTATATCAAGTTTTCGGCGAATTATTTTCTTGTCGGCGGTACAGCTATAGCGTTACATATTGGTCATCGTCGTTCAATTGCATTTTATGCTTAACGAAGTAAAAATTACTTTTTATAACTATCCTTATCCTGTAAAGCATGATAAGATGGTTGAAAGATATATATCAATGCCCTCATTGCTTACTTTATCAGCGATGAAAGCTTTTGCTCTTGGACGAAGAGCAAAATGGAAAGATTATGTAGACCTTTTTTTTATTATTAAAGATAACTATTCTATTAATGATATATCAACAGAAGCCAATCATATATTTGGAGATTTGTTTTCAGAAAAATTATTTAGGGAACAAATGGCTTTTCATGAAGATATAGACTATTCAGAACCGGTTGAATACCTGCCTGGATTTGAAGTTTCGGAAAAAGAAATAAAAGATTTTTTAATAAATATGTCATTGGAAAATATATAACACTAACCCATGCCTAACACAGCCATTCAAATAGAGCGCCTCTCCAAAATGTACCGCGGCGATTAGGTATAATGAATCAAAAGGTTGTCGGAAGTTAGTTATGAGAGTTGTTTTTTGTTTTCTTTTTATTATCATTATTTCGGGAAATGTTTTTTGTCAGAATTTTGATCTGTTATTATCCCCTAATGATATACGGTTAGAATCTTCTTTTTTAGATGGTAAAGAAATATTTTATCTGTATATACGTAAAAAACAAAATATTGAATCAGTTATGTTAACTGAACCAACCGGACTTCATTCTCTGCGCTCTATAGAATGGAACACAATCAATGGCGACGAAAGACGGGAGCTCAACAGGAAAGTTATAAATGATGCTTATTCCCGTTTTAGTATTTTAAGCTCTACGCCAATACCCGACAGGCAATTTGGCAAAGCTTTTCAGCTTTTAATCCCATCAAAGGTTGTTTATGGTAATCCGTTATCTTCTGCCGGTGTTATCTTTATTGGTAGAGATGATGATGTTCAAATCAATATAAGAACATTTGACCATAAATTCGCAGATCCAAATATAGGCAGATTTCAGAATAATACATATATAATAAGTGATATATATGATAGAACTTATCCTGTACGCGAATCAAAAGAACCTGAATCAAATGGGTTGTTAGATCCTTCTATTCCTAATGATTTATATTTATTGAGAAAAGAATTGGAAAGAATTGGGGTTAATAAAGATACATTGAAAGAAATGAAAGATTATGAACTAAAAGAATTCTTAAGAAATTCTTTCGTTAAAAAAAGTTATGGTAAATAAAATGAAAAGAAAAACCATTAAAGGGAAAAAAGCGTGGATTAATAAGAAAATGCCATCTAGTTTAAAATTTATTTTAATATGTATTGTTCAAATTTTTTCGGCATTTACATCTTTTTATGTTTTATATAAGGCCAATCTAATTACAAATGCTGCAAATATGCTTCAAATAAATAACGCTATACAAGAAAGAACAAACGCGGTTATAACTGTAGAAATGAAAAGCAAAGAATTGGAAATGTGGGCTAAATACAACTTTGTTGATAATGATGATTTTTTAAATAATTATAATTCTCGCAAGGAATTAATCGAAATCGAACAAAATGCCGCTATTTATTCACTGTTAAATACTTATGAATTTGCCTGTATTCAATATATTGAAAAAAAAATAGACAAAGAAGCATTTAAGTTAATATATAAGGAAATGTTAAAACACATAAAAAAAGAATATAGTAACTATTTTGTAAGTAATGGTTTACAGGAAAATTATAAAGCTATAAATAAAGTCTACAAAGAATGGCATGGAAATTCTTTGTAGACACGATATTTGCGGCAAAAAAACACTTAAAGAAAAAATGTCTGACACAGTCATCCAAATAGAACACCTTTCCAAAATGTACCGTCTTGGGGTAATTAACAACGGCGTTTTATTCCGGGATATTCAAACATGGATAGCTCTGAAACGCGGAAAAGAAGACCCGCATTCAAAAATCGGTGAAAATAAATACTCAGGCGATAAAGATCATTTTTGGGCTTTGAAGGATATTACTCTTGATATTAAGCAGGGTGACCGTCTTGGCATTATAGGCAAGAATGGCGCAGGTAAAAGTACGCTGTTAAAAATACTTTCCCGAATTACTACCCCTACAGAAGGAACAATAAAGATAAAAGGAAAAGTTGCAAGCCTTTTGGAAGTAGGAACAGGGTTTCATCAAGAATTAACCGGCAGAGAAAATATCTATCTTAACGGCGCGATACTTGGTATGAAAAAACGCCGTATAGACGAAAAAATGGACAGTATAATTGAATTTAGCGGGATAGAACAGCATATAGATACTCCTGTTAAGCGTTATTCCAGCGGTATGTATGTGCGTCTTGCCTTTGCTGTGGCGGCTCATCTGGACAGCGATATTTTGATTGCAGATGAAGTTTTAGCGGTGGGAGATGCGGATTTTCAAAAAAAAGCATTGGGGAAGATGCAGGATTTAAGTACGGGTGAGGGGCGAACTGTGTTGTTTGTGAGTCATAATATGGGGGCGGTGAAGAAGCTGTGTGAAACAGGAATAGTTCTTGTAAATGGTAATATAAGTTTCTTTGGAAATATTGATGACAGTATTACAAAATATACACAATCTACTACAACACAAGGAGTTGTTAGTTCAGAAAAAAACTTTGATATAGTTGAATCAAAGCCTTTTCAAGTTGAAAAAATAGAGATAACCAATAAAGATAATTTACAAGCGCCCGTATATGAATCTATGGATGATATTAAAATAAGAATACATTGTATATCAAGAGAACAAATTCCCGGTTTATATTGTTATTTTGCTTTACGGCGAGATGATGGTTTTTCATTAATCGTATGTGACAGTAAAGAGGATAATCTTGATATTTTTAATAACATATCAAGCGGCAGATATTGCGCTGAACTTGAAATTCCAAAATCAATTTTAGCGCCCGGTGATTATTATCCGTATTTAAGTTTTTCAGATGGCAATACACTTATTGAATCATATTTGAATGGACCGACATTTAGAGTTGTAGACACAATTAGTATACGAGGAAATAACAGAAATGCTTTAACATCTTTAATTTTAGATTGGAAGATTAAAAAAAATTAATCAGAAGGAGAAAAATGTTAACTAATTCAACTATTTTAATTACTGGCGGGACAGGTTCCTTTGGGAACACTTTCGTGCCGCTTACTTTGGAAAAGTATAATCCGAAGAAACTCATCATTTATTCCCGAGATGAGATGAAACAATGGGAAATGGCAAAAAAATTCCAGGAAGATAGCAGAGTTCGTTTCTTTATTGGAGATGTCCGAGATAAGGATCGTTTATATCGCGCTCTTGACGGTGTTGATTATGTAGTGCATGCTGCGGCGACAAAAATTGTCCCAACGGCTGAATATAATCCTTTTGAATGCGTAAAAACCAACATTAACGGTGCAATGAATTTAATAGACGCATGTATTGATAAAGGCATTAAACGCTGTGTCGCTTTGAGTACCGACAAAGCCAGCCAGCCTGTCAATTTGTATGGGGCGACAAAGTTATGCAGCGATAAATTATTTATTGCAGGTAATTCTTATGCGGGAAAGAAAAACACCCGTTTTGCAATTGTAAGATATGGAAATGTTATGGGGTCAAGAGGTTCGGTAATTCCTCTTTTCATAGAACAGGCAAAAACAGGAGACGTAACCATAACCGATGAGCGTATGACAAGATTTATGATTTCACTTGAACAAGGCGTTGAACTTGTTTGGCATGCCTTTGATGACATGGAAGGCGGTGAAATATATGTGAAGAAAATACCTTCGATGAAATTAACAGATATTTCCCATGCTGTTTCTGAAACAGCAAAGCAAAAAAATATCGGTATACGACCTGGAGAAAAATTACATGAACAAATGATAGGCTTTGAGGACGCTCCTTATACTTATGAATATAAAGAGCATTTTAAGATACTTCCGCAGATACATGAATGGAATAATGATCCATATCGAATAAAAGACGGTAAACTTGTTTCCTCTGATTTTTCATATACATCAGATAATAACCAACAATGGATGACAGTTGAGGAATTAAAAGTATGGATAGAAAAGAATAAAGCTAAAGTCGGGAATATTTGATGCGTGAATTTATTCCCTATGGCAGGCAATGGATAGATGAAGCCGACAAAAAAACTGTTGAAGATGTTTTAAAATCAGATTATTTAACGCAAGGTCCTGCAATAGAGCAATTTGAAAATGCGATAAAATCGATTACCCATGCAAAATATTGTGTTGCTGTATCGAATGCGACACAAGGATTGCATATAGCAACAGCGGCGCTTGAAATTTACAAGGAAGCGGAAGGGATTACTACTCCGATAACTTTTGTTGCATCCTCAAATTGTTTAATAACTAATAATCTGGTTCCCGTATTTGCCGATATAGACCCACGTACTTATAATATCTCGCCGGAAGAAACAGAAAAAAAAGTAACTTCTAAAACAAAAGTTATTATTCCGGTTGATTTTGCTGGTCAGGCGGTTGATATTGATGCGATAAAGAAAATCGCCGACAAACATCATTTGTACATAATTGAAGATGCCGCACATGCGATTGGTTCAAATTATGCCGATGGTAATCCTGTAGGATGCTGTCATAAATCTGATATGACGGTTTTTTCTTTTCATCCAGTTAAAACAATTACATCAGGGGAAGGCGGAGCTATTACTACCAATAATGAAGTTTTATATAAAAGGCTGATAAAATTGCGAACCATAGGGATTACAAAAGATGAGAAAGAAATTAGCAAAAATCCTGGTCCTTGGTATTATGAAATGCAATTACTTGGCGGTAACAACCGCATGACAGATATTCAAGCGGCGCTAGGTAGAAGTCAATTATCCAGATTGGCTTTTTTCAAACAACGGCGTAGAGAAATAGTTAATACATATAATAAAGCCTTTCAAAATAACCAAAATATAATAATCCCTTATGAAGAAAAAAATGTTGATAGTTGTTTCCATTTATACGTATTGCAAATTGATTTTGATAAAATCGGTAAACCAAGAAAACAGGTTATGGATGAATTAAGGCAAAAAGGGATCGGAACGCAAGTGCATTATATTCCGGTGAACAGTCAGCCGTATTATGTAAAAAAATACGGCGAATATAGAGCCAAAGACTATCCTGCGGCTGAATCGTATTATAATAAATGCTTGAGTATTCCACTATATCCTAAAATGTCAGATGATGATGTTAATTATGTAATTCAAGCGATTTCCTCATTATGAATAAAACGATAGCGGTTATAACGGCCCGCGGCGGTTCAAAAAGAATACCTCGCAAAAATATTAAAGAATTTCTTGGGAAACCAATGATAAAATACGCGATTGACGCCGCACTTGAAAGCAAGATTTTTGATACTGTTATGGTTTCTACCGATGATGAAGAAATTGCTAATATTGCCAAAAAAAACGGAGCTGATGTTCCATTTATGCGTTCGGAAAAAACCTCAAATGATTTTGCTACAACAATGGATGTTTTACTGGAAGTCATAAATCAATATAAAGAAATGAACATTGAATTTAGTACAATATGCTGTATTTATCCCTGTGTTCCTTTTTTGAAAGGTGATACGCTTATAGCGGCTTATAATTCATTTACAGAGAGTGATATTGACGCTTTAATGCCGATTGTCAGATTCTCTTATCCAATCCAGAGGGCATTGCGTATAAACAATGAAGGTTTACTTGAATATGTACAACCTGAATATATGAAAACACGATCACAGGATTTAGAACCAACGTATCATGATGTAGGAATGTTTTATTTTTATAAGGTTGATTTGCTATCAAAACAGGACAAAAAAATAAGATATTTTGAGATGAAAGAATCTGAAATTCAGGATATAGATACGGAAGAAGACTGGAATTATGCAGAAATGAAATATCGTATAATTGAAAATTTATCAAAATAATTGATAATACGGAGGAAATTAATGTATAAAACGGATCAAGAAAAGTTTTGGAGCGGAGATTTTGGAAATGAATATATTTTGAGGAATAAAGGTTCAGTTTTGCTTTCCTCTAAAATAGCATTATTTTCAAAAATTATGTCGAGAACTAATAATGTAAATAGCATTATTGAATTTGGCTCAAATATCGGTCTTAATTTATTAGCTCTTAATGCATTAATTAATCCTTTTCAGAACAAAATCAATGGGAAAATTGAATCTACCCCCCCCCCAATAAAGGAGAGGATATATCAAATAAAACAATAGATTTATCCGCAATTGAAATAAATGAAAATGCTTGCAATGAACTCAAAAAAAGCATGCCGGAAATCAAAGTGTATAATATGTCCATTTTGGATTTTATTGTTGATTATCAAAGAGATTTTGTATTTACATCAGGAGTATTAATACATATTAACCCTGATGAACTGCCGGCAGTATATAAATTATTGTATGAAACCAGTAAAAAATATATATTAATTAATGAATACTATAACCCTTCTCCCGTAGAAGTGAAATATAGAGGGAATGAAAGTGTATTGTTTAAAAGAGATTTTGCGGGAGAGATTATGGATAAATATCCTGATCTTCAATTGATAGATTACGGATTTGTATATCATAGAGATTATGTATTTCCAAGCGATGATTCTACTTGGTTTTTATTAAAAAAGAAAGAAATATAAAACATAAAATCATGCAATTTGGCTTAAAACTTGGAAGTAAAAATAATAACTACACCGAAGATATATTCTCTTATTTCAAAAAAGGATATTTTCAATACATTGAGTAATATCAATATTTCTTTGCCGGAAGAACGCGAGAATAATGATGATAAAAACATATAGATGGAAATAATATAATGTTACAAAATTTTCAATTTCATCATATCGGAATTGCCGTTAACAACATTAAAGTAACCGCGTAATATAGTTGGAATATATATATAAATGGATATAATTATGTTTAAGCAATTATGTAATGACTTGGTAGGGAAAATAACAGATTACCGAGTCGGTGAAATACCTGTTCCTGATGCTGCCCATGTAGAAAGATGGATATCCCAATTTGATGAAAATAAAAGGATACCTATTTTGCATGAAATGATACACATACTAAGTAAAGTCTATTTAAGCCGGTCTACTGTTATGGGCTTTTTGCAAATGATTGTACAAAATTCAAGATTAGTTGGTACTGATATTGCGAATTTTTGGAATAATGTATATGTATTGGATATTCAACAAGGCGGTACAAGTCAATCGACAATGAAATCATTACTTTCTTCTGTTCTACAGCAATATGGAGTAAATTTATATAATACTAATTCCAATAATGGTATATACATTTATCTTGATGATGTTTGTTTCAGTGGGAATAGAATAAAAAATGACATAACCATTTGGCTTTCACAGGGAAGAAGCTTAACTATCAATAAAATAATGATTATAACAATGGCTAATCATTCCAATGGGAAATGGTGGGCTGAGAAGGGAATCAATGAAAAGATGCAACAATTGGGATTAAATTTTAAAATTGAATGGTGGACATGTTATAAACTTAATAACGCGCTCTCTCACCCTAATGAATCAGATTTGTTCATGCCAATGACACTACCAACAGATCCTTATGTTTCAGAATATGTAGAATATTTAAAATCTGTTGGGTATCCCCCTGAAAAAAATCTTAGAAAATCATTGCCTAATCAGCCATCACCAACGATATTTTCAAGTGAAGCAAGTAGAAATTTTATCGAATAAGAATTTTTAATTAAAGGTTCGTATATCAGGCATATATGTAAAATGCTGCCTGAGGCAATACGACCGCTTGGTTTTAGTTTATTGAAAACTTTGGGGTTCGGTTCACCAGTTGTAAGTTTCAATAATTGTCCTAATACTGCGCCTTTGGCATTATGGGCTGGTGATCCTTGGTATCCACTCTTTCCAAGAAGAGCAAATTAGTATGGATAATAATAACATTAGATATTACAATAAAAATGATATTATTTTTTTTAGAAAAACAAATGAAGATTGGGGTGGGTTATCTAATATGGCTCCTGGTTACCCAATATTATTAAACGATATTAGGTTCAGAAACAGTGAAGTTTTGTATCAGGTATTCAGATTCCCTAATGCTCCAGTAATTCAAGCGGAAATTTTAAAGGAAATAAGTCCGTTAACGGCAAAAATGAAAAGCAAGAAATACATGTCTTTATCTCGTTATGACTGGGATAAAGTACGAGTTTCTGTAATGCGATGGGCATTACGAGCAAAATTAGCTTGTAATTTCGAGAAATTTTCAGAAATACTGTTAAACACAGGAAACAGACCAATTGTTGAGGATTCTTCAAAAGATGACTTTTGGGGTGCGCATAAAATCGACGATGTTTTTGTTGGGCAAAATGTTTTAGGCAGGTTACTAATGGAATTACGTGAAGAAATTAAAAAGGTTAATAATTATATATTAAAGAAACCGGAATTTACAAATGCTATTATAATAAATCAAAATTTTGGAGAAAACTGCTATATTAATAAAATGAATGATAGTTATGAATGTAATGGAATATTTAAGGAAGATTTATGTTAAAAGGAAAAACTAAAATTAACTCATTTCATGAGTGTTATTTGGCTAATAAAAATTGATATTTTTTATTAAAATTTAAGTTTACATATACAGGATACAGGGATGAGAGTGAAAAAAAATATAAATTCATCATTAACAGAGTGCACAAGCGTTGGTATGCCATACAGATAAATGATAACCCGCAAATAATGTGAAAACAGAGAAAGGAGAGGGCTTTTTTGAAGGTTTATTATTCATGTGTGGTTGATTGCAACTACAAATTTCA
>Ga0268262_10001509_pt1 | contig 28656 bp, 40 predicted proteins | sample TergutNc150P3_FD_190354 | JGI IMG/M metagenome (GOLD analysis project Ga0268262, IMG submission 190354) | Nasutitermes corniger P3 segment gut microbial community from laboratory colony in Florida, USA - Nc150 P3 (SPAdes) (version 2) | ecosystem: Host-associated > Arthropoda: Insects >... | reverse complement strand
TTCTTCCCATGATGTAAAAAAATCATCTTTGGATTTAAAAATATAAGAAAAAAGACGGTAAAAGGGAAGATGGGCGTAATCGTTTCTGAAAACGGGGGCAATATTTTTCATGTAAAACCGCCTGTAGTTTTCTTCTACGGTAACATTTTCCGCGGGTAATTCTCCGCTATATGAAAGTTTAAATTGAAGGCTTAGGGCAATTTCATCTCCCCAAAGATATGATCTGAAACCAAAATCCATTAACTGCCAAAACGAGTTGTTTAGAGTTATGTCAAAACCGCCGGTATTTATAAACCGTTTTTTGTCATAAATACCGACCCCGTCAAATGGGTACAGGCTTAAATCACCTTCATTTTGCGGTTCAATAAAAATGGGCTTCATTTTACTGCGGTGCGTCATTGGAGTGATAAGAGACGGTAATACCTCATAATTGGAATTCATTATCACGGGTACGGTACAGAGCCTTCTAAAACCAATCTCCGTTGAGGCGATATTTTTATCTTCAGAAATTACACTTAACCTTTCCGCCATCCGTTTCGCCGTTCCTCCGGCGATTATTTTCATGTCACTGCGAAGGACTGCAAAAAGCGGGCTTTCAATTTCAGACGCGGCAAGGTTGATCTGTTCGCCGAGGTTTAATTCTTTTTCAGGCAGAATAAAGCGTACAAAAGGAAAACGGCCTGAAAGTTCTTCCATGTCGTAATGGGGAGCGCAGGATTCTATGGAAATTATATTATCAAAACCGGTATTTTCAAGATCAGAAAAAAATGACCTTGGCTGATACTGGCCGGGACGGTTTAAAACAACTGCGGAAATGCCTGTTGACGCTGAGCGTCCCATGCTTCCCACGGCGGTATATGGGGTTATATTTTCATTAAAAATTGTAGGTATAGTATTCATCGCACTCCGCGCAAAGCCCCGCGTATTTTTTCATACATTGTTCCCTGTAATACTTGTCCCCTTTTTGCCAAATGTCTTCAAGGGAATCCGCGAATACGTTTCCAAGCATGTCCTTTTTTTCGTCTTTTAACACTGAAAGATTTTCTCTGCAAAGGGGAACGTCTCCGTTTATTAATACGGGCATGTCCCTCATAATATGCCAGCATGATTGGCGGATAACGGGCGAAATGTCAGAAGCCTGTTTTTTTTCAAGAACTCCGCAAAAGTCATCGTATTTTTGGATAATAATGTTTTTCTCGTTTTTTGGAGAAGCCGTTTTCCAGTAACGATAAAATTTTTCCGTATCGTCTTCCGCTCCTTTTACGCGTACCGCTTGCACATAACAGTCGTTTGGAAACAGTGAAAAAAGTTTTTTAGCTAAAGTTTCCGCCTCGGCAAAACCCGCTCCCCGCAGTTCCGCATAACTTTGGGGATCGGAAGTATCCAAGGATACAATCCAGGAGAGGGGCGGCATGGCGTTTTTTCTTACCACTGCGCTTTTTTCCAAACTGCCGCATAATTCGGCGCATTTTTCAATTTCCTCATTTTTCCAACCGATGCCGGAAGTTTCGATAATCAAGGATAATTCAGGACGGGATATAACTTCTTCTATTAGTTTCATTTTTTCGGGATGAAGGCTTAATTCGCCCCAGAGTGAGAGGTCTATTACGGCGTCACCTGAAAAAGCCGTGATTTTGTCTAACAGCGATTTAAATTTTTCACCGTCCATAAAATCTTTGCGTCTGGCCGCGTCTGTAAACATTGGGTAGGGGCAGATTGAACATTTTTGCGGACAGCCGCCGTAAACTTGAATAGGGTAGAAGGCGGGTAATGTTCTTAATATTTGCGGCTGATTTTCTACTATGCTTTCCACTTCGGCGGCGGAAGGGGGCTTGCCATTCGCGGCGGAAATAAAATTTTTAAGCAGGGATAAATTGCGTTTAGTATCCGCGCAAAGATTAATTCTGTGACAGCGAAGATCCACTGAAGAAATTTCAGTCTCAATATCAAACGCGTTTATGTCTTTTTGAATAACGGAAAAAAGAATATCCCTTTCCACAGGACCGTCATCGTCACCTAATATTTTTGCTAAAATGCCGGGTGTTCCGGGAGAGAGGATTTCAGGCGCAAGACCGTAGGCAAAACCGTCCGCGTAGGAATATTCAGCCGCGCCCCGTATGTGCCTTTCCGCCAATTTGCCTGCAAGAGCAGGATCGAGGAAAGGGCAGTCCGCGAAGGCGAAATAGATAAGTTCAAAGTCCGTTTGCAGTTCGCTGATCCTTTCAAGAAGGCTCCTTTTAGTCCATCGGTCCTTTTTTTCTACTTGAATATCCGTCAAATCGGAAAAATCGGCGTTTGCGCAGGCAAAAAGAACAGTTTTTCCCACACCGGGAAACCTTTTAGCCTGTTCAACGGACAGTTGTACGGAGTTTTTCCCCTCAAAAACACCCTCATAAGCCGTACCAGACAAATTCCCAGCATATAAAATTAATAATGCATTCATATTCTACTATTATCGGCGTAAAAACTAGTACTTTGTAACAGGTAAATATGCGTTATTGGTTACCAAGTTGAACGCGCCAGCAAATAAAAATAAAAATGCAAGAGAATACAGACCAGTAAATAATTACACATAGAGCAAGAGCCTTACAATAATGCAACAAACAAAGCCGAAAATTAACGGTTAGGTTTGGTTAATTCTTTTTACTCCGCCTAGTTTATCCGCCCATGCTTCCCACGGCAGGTTGTAATAATTTTTGCGGAACCATTCAAATTTTCTTGCAAGCAGGTTTCCCGCGGCTGACGGCGCTCCTATAATGAAAAGATATATCGGTCCGGTCCGCTTGCTCTGCCCGCCATGCCCTTTTTCGTGCTTTAATGTTTCCAGGTCATGCGCGGAATTTAGACAGATGTATAATCCGAAACTGCCGCCGGATATGAAACCCAAAACTTTATTATTTTTATGGCTATAATACTCCGAGATATAAATTTTGTATCCCGTCAATTCCTCAAGACCGTAAAGATATACTTTTTCCCTGTCGGTGAGATTTATAAGGCAATTTTTCCAAGCTCTTGACATAAAATAGCCAACTATGTTCTGCGGCAACTGCCATATATACAGAATTATCTTTGCTGCTCTTTTCATCTTATCCCCCTATTGCTTGGCGCATGTTTTATATAAAACCATTAAATAACCGCCGCCCAACGGATCAAATATCTGCCTGCCATAGTATACGTCTAGCCATATACTATTATTTCGCGTAACAGGCACGAACCGCAGGGCTATCTGCGTACCGGCGTTGGGAAAATAAGCGTGTATCGGCGAATTCGATGGCGTTGTAAATTCAAAATAATTTAATGTCTGTGCCGGAATATATGTGTTTACCGCAGGTGCGCCATTTGTACTAACCATTTCCCATTTCGCCGGTATTACATAATTTACATAGTGAACAAAAGTCGGCGCTGAAGAAACCGTCCAAATAACCGTGCCTGAAGGCCACCTTACAAACGATACGGTTGTGGCTGTAAACAAATACGCCGTATCCGTATGCCGATCCACATACACTCCAGGTGTTATGGGTGTCACATTGTCAAACGCGAAAACGTTAATTGTAACTAATACAAACAACAAACAAAAAAATAATCTTTTCATTTTCTCTCTCCTGTTAATTTAACATTGATACGTTCACCGCAAACTGCGGTGTGTTTGTGGAATCTGTCAGATCAAAAGTGTAAGGCGTACCTGTCGTGTTCAGAAAAATCCTAAACGTCGTTGAGTCAACCATCATCAAACTTATGTGGTTTATAACATTACCCTGCCACTGTCCGCCCACGCCGCCTATTGTTACCGTTTTTCTAGCGGTGTTCAGTGTGGCGAAGTAAGTTTTCATCGCCGCAATAAATTGAGCGTTGGTTATGTTGGAAAAAGTGGCATCACCACTTATTTCGTTTTCAAAAAAAGAATCGTTGACTATAAGACCTAAACTGATGTAATCCAAACCATCGGTTATTTTAAAACTTACATAGTAGCGGTTTTCATCAATGGGATTTATCAAAACCCAATTTGTCCCGTCGAATTGAAAAAAATGTATCCTATTTCCGATGGTCCTCGCTGTTGCCGCCGCGCCCGTTCTGGAATCAATTATAGCTGCGGCTCCGGTTTCGTTCACATTTAGCGTTGGGTTTGCCGCAGTATTCGCGTTACTAAATTCAATCCCTACAATTACCCCGGGATTGCGGACATAATCAGCTAATGTACCAACTTTATCTGCCGTAGAAGCGGAGGTAGTACAAGTTCCATAACCCATTGCTTTTTTGTCAAGCTTTTTTTCCAATGCCCCTGTTATGGCTTTTTTCAATTGATCCGGCTCGGTGTTGTTTGGTACCTCTTCCAAAAAAACAATAAGTTCCGATAGATTATCCAGTATAAGATTGAACGTTTCCGCCGGAATATGGGACGGTTTCTTCAGCGGGTCGGAAAAATCCCCATCGGTAAATTTATGCGTTTCCGGATCAAGACCCGGATACATAACTCGTTCCCCGAAAATTTCAAGTAACTGATCGTCTGGATACATTCCTGGCATTTTAATTCCTCCTAAATTTTATATAAAAAATAAGCAATATTACTTGCTATTAATTTGTTGTTTATATCACGTTCAAAATCATCAAGTATTTCTATTCCTGAAAAAACGAGGCTTGAGTAGTCCTTAATAAAAAAAGAACGTCTAAAGAAATGACCTATACCAAAGCAGCCTTGGCCAAATGAAGAGTTTTTTATCACTTTAGTTATACAATTTTTTGCCTCAATCTTTAGTTCTTCGTTTTGAAATGCCGTTATAACATAAAACACAGAATAAAAAGCGGGACGTGAAAATACAGAACGGCCAAATTTAGAGAAACCAAAGAACGAAGGCTTAAACGGAAAGATTATATCAATCAGTGACAGACCGTATTTTTGGGCAATACCCGAAATTAACATGCGATTAATTAAAGGTGTTTTTTTTGTCGCTAATATTTTTCGGCGTTCCTCGATAGGCAGATGAATATTCATATATCCCAGAAGGACGCGCTCCCAATCGCCTATGGTTTCAACCGCAGTTTGATAATCACTTTCCGCAAGTAAATCATTCATTCGTTTTCGCAAACGGATAATTTCTTTTGATTTTGCTTTACAAAATAAATTTAAGTCGGATTCAGGATCAGCAAATTGTTTTTTCCAATAATCACCTTGGGGAAACAAATCACGGATTGCTCCGCTGTAATCTTTTTCAGTCGCCGCGTTTATTCCCATGCTATAACCCCTAATACCGGATATTCCAATATTGTTGTTTTTATAATACCGGTAATATTCCCCGCCAGTTTTATTACAGCGTCTGTTATCGTTACACCGTCGACGATGGCTGTTTTCAACATCCCGGAAGTTATCTGAATACCCGGCTTTGCAATTTGCTGAAGATATACTTTTAAACGCATTTCCACCAGTTCAATGTTTTGCTGGGTATTTTCAAACGGCTTCAATTTTATTTCAGGATTTATGGGAATAAGCGAAGGTGTACGCACATCAAAAATAACAGGGGGAGATACCGTGCTGATATAATTGAAAACAGTTTCAAGGTTTCTTACCTGATGGACACCGCTTATTTGATTGCCGTTAATCACCTGTATAAGCAAAGCTCCAAACACACTGAAATTTTTAAACTCCCAAGCGTCGGTAACTTCAGGTGTCGCGTCCAACGCCCATGCAGCAAAATCATTCTGTTGCCCATACCTGTTGGGATTACGCAAGGTAACAAGGACTCTGACAAGATATTCTTCATCGCTTTCAGCGTCTACACCTCCCAGAATACCTTCATAACCAACTTTTGCGTCTGAACCAATGCCGGAGGGGATTGAGGAAACAATACTTAACGGACTGCCTGGCTCAAGATTAGAATCTTTTCCCGCGCTTTCCGCTTTTACATTGACAATCGCCTTACCGTTACCTGAAATATTATAAGCTTTTTCAGTGAAGTATCTTTTACCTAAAGCGCTTTTACATACAATGCCGGCAGGTACCGCTCTTCCGGCAATACCGTTCACTTCGACATTTCCAATTGCCGCTACCGCATATAACGGCGGTACTTTCATGGACCAATGCGACCTCAAATATTCGCCTTCGGCGGTATCTGGAAACAGTTGTTTTGACAGAAAAACCAGATCACCTTGTAATAGATGAGACAGACCAGCATCGACATTTGCCATAACTGAAACAAGGTTATAACGAGGCGTTCTGTCCATCGGTTTGAAAAGGCTAAAATAATTGGCTACCGTCCTTTCTTTCAGGACTTGTAAACTATCTCTGTCAAACATCTTTCCAAACATCCTTTATAAAAATACTGCAACCGTTTGGCTGTATTGTTTCAATTGTGTATGAAATTTCATTTTTGCCGGTACGTTCAACGGCACAATTTATCCGTTGGGCAAGTCCATCAGCGACAATCCACACGAGACATTCCTGCAGCATCCGTTTAAAATTTCCCGCAGTTTTTCCGTCAACTTTGCCGTTTTTTCTTAACAAATAAATCTCGCTCCCGAAATCTGGATCTGCCCACCACGAGCCTTTATCAGTGCCGATACTCATTTGAACAAGTTCGCGGATGTCATTCCAGTTTTCCAGTTTTGCCGTTGTGTTTATCATTATGACGTTCTCCCCGATCCTGTAGTTGCTCCAGTTTGTGCCGTAGGGCTTCCGGCTGTTGAAACAGAAATGCCGGGTAATATTTCAATGTTTTCTATCATGTGGTTTACAATAACAGTCCCTATTTCCCGCCAAAGTTTTTGGATTTTCTTTTTAGCATCATCAGGCGCATCACTGGCAATGATAAGAGCGGAAATTTTATTGCCAAGCGCGTCGCCAGTTCCAGATAAAGCCATCAGGTTCCCTCCGCTTTTGATCCGATATGGGATGAACCGTCCCATGAACAAAACGGTTTTGCGCATAAGCATCCCTTGCCGTTAGGTGATGCCGTTCCAGAACATTCAAAAGAACCGCCTTTTGCCTTAACTTGTCCAATTAATTCGATATTTCCATCTTCCTTTACAAGGATCGTCCCTTCTTTGGTTTCTATGCTTGTGTCACCAGAACCTGTTTTAATTTCAACTCCCCCGTCATCACGGCATACAATCAAACCGCCGTTCTGGGTATATAGCGCGACATCCCCTTCTTTCAATTCCGGCGGACATACATCGTCATCAGCCGTTAGCGGCATAATCTCAAAACCGCCGAAATCTCCTCCCTGACAAAAAACAAACGTCTTACCTGTTTTAGCTTTGGCGGTGAAGCCGTAAGGAAACGCTTCCTTTTTTTCTATGACCCTGCCGGAATGTGTTTTTACTTGCAGTTTGCCGTCATCATAACGTTTTTGAAAATCGGCTATTGAAAAAAGATTGCGAATTTTAGCTCTTAATTGACCAAACAAATCAATCACAAATATGCCTCTCTTTTTACCAGCGTTATGTCACAACTTATCGCATCGGCGGTCGCTGTATATTCCACTTCGGATATTAACAGTTTACGGTCTAATTCGAGCGTTGGTATCCTAATGGGTATTATTGAATTTGGAAACCAGAAAAGTTCCGGCTTCTCTATTGATCCTAAATTTTTCATCTGCTCGTCGGTAAGTCCCCAACCGGGTACTGTAACTGTTATTTTATTTTCGCTTCTGCGGCGCATTTCCGTTTCCGCTCGGCGCTTGACAGCTTCACCTACAATAGACGTATCGGACAAGTCAATGGTTAGAACTCGATTATTCGGGCAGGAATTGTCAATAACGCTCTCTTCACTGTTTTCGCCTATTACAATATATTCATGGAATTGTTCCGAACCGTTTTCTGTCCAACGAATATTTTTAACGTTCACGCCTTCGGTGATATGGAAACCTTCAGTTCTGGCATTACTGGCCACTTTCCAAAGATAAAGATTGCCCGCTTGATTACTGGTTAATATATACCCCTGATTGTCTGCTTCGCTTATTAACTTTGTCCAAGGGCTTTCGTTATTCCACTCAAAGTCATAGACAAAATCCGTTGGGTCTGGTTCGTTAGGCGGAAAAGTATCGCAAACGACGTTAAATTTTTTCCCTATTAATTGTAATATTTCCCGAAGTTTCATGCTTTCGCCGCAAGTATCAGACCATGTTGAATCTATTATATCCCGCGCCGGAGACCGTCCTATAACCATGAGACTATTTTTTGTAACATCTGCGTTAGACGTTACTTCGTCAACAAGAACGGTCGTAATTGTTCCAACCCAACCTGAATTCCTTATTATTGGATTATCATAAGTGACCGTTACTCGATTATGCTTTTTAACTTTAAGCCGTTCAGACGGCGGTATTTCCAATTCAAGCGTATGGCATATTTCATCAAGTGATTTTCTGATTTTTATTGAGCGCCATATCAATTCCTGTCCGGTTGTTACATTTTTGACAATTATTTTAGACATAGGACACGTCTCCTGAAACCAATAACGAATCTTCTATGAAGTTCATGCCTCTTAATTGTTCTTCATCGCAGCAAAGATAATGCGAGAGAAAAAGTAACGGCACGGGCTTTTCAATAGTTTTTTTCAGTTCACGGCTCATGTCGCTTTGCCGTAGCTTTAAAGAAAGCGCGGAACGCATATCAGCAACAGCTTCGTACATATCAGGGGCTTCGAGGTTTATACTGTTTTCAAGTTTTGTATACAATGACCAATATCCGGCCATTTGATCATGCGTTGTGTTATCATCTATCGAAATCAAAATTTCCGCTGCTACGCACAGGCTTACAGTGCGGTACAGGTTTTCAGAAGATTTTTTTGTTTCATTCTGCAGTACCGTTACCGCTTCAATAGGTGGCGTCCAAGTGCTGGCTGATAGAAAATTCAACACGGCTTTCTTATTATTTTGTCCTGAAAAATATTTGCCAACGGTCTGCGCCGTTTCCCCGACCGAAACAATCGCCGTCGCTATTGAAAAACAGGCATTGACAAACGCCTGTGCCAACAGCATAGGCGACTGTATTCCCTGGGCAATAAGATTGGAAATACCGGTAATCTCGTTGGTTATACCATTTAAAATATTTTGTGGTAGTTGAAGTATGCCTGTAATGGCGAGTAACCGCGCTTTTATCGCGCCAAACGCCTGTAGCAGCATCCGAATATCAAAGTTGGTTTTGGAAAATATTTTTACGGCGGTAAGCGCGGCATCTTCTGGTTTGACAATTTCTTTCGGGCTTAACTCAAGCGCACGGGTTTCAAGCGAAACTCCGGCACGTTTTAAGGTAAGCGTCAGTTCACACTGGCCGTTTTCATTTGCCGTTTCCGAGACATTGTAATTATCAACTACGACTTTGAACCGTCCCCATAGGGGATGATCAAAAAAGCCGGGCGAATCATCGGAAGTGCGAACTATCAACGCGGCGAGAAAAACCGAACGCTGTTGCAGATAATATTCACCGCGCAAGTATCCGTGGACGGTAATGCTTTGCGGTTTTTGGTTCAATGTTTCGTTAGACCATAAACCGTTAAACGGATATTCTGCCGTATCAACCGACTGACCGCCGGAATATTCAATGTCCTTATAAATAAAAGGAATCGGCTCGCCATTTGGCGGCTGATAACTGGAAAGACGCGGGTTATCGTCTTTATCCGCCCTGTAAGCCTCCCTCCATTTATCTTTATATGGGGAGGGAAGCGCAATGTCAAAACGCGCTTCGCTCATCGGACATACCTCGCAAATTTCGCATAACCGGGATTAAACTGTATGTCCGTGGTATTATCCCGTATGGACACGGAAGCCGTCGGGTTGACTCCGGAAAGATTAACATTAACGTCCATAACCGCCTGTCCGCCGAGTTCCACTTTTTGTGGCATAACGCCTGAACCTGTCTGCGTGATCTGCGGAGGCAAATCGTTTCGCCTATACCTTTGTTTATATCGCTTTTGGCTTGAAGAGTCGCGCCAATCGGGTTTTATACTTGTCTGTACTTTTGAATCATCGGCAGCTAAAGACTCACCGATGCCTTCGCCTATTTTACGTCCGGCTTTGCCGCCAAGCCACATGCCAAGAGCGCCTACTCCGGCGCCAACCAGAGCGCCAATCGCCGTACCAAGTACAGGAACAACAGACCCAACGGCTGCTCCGACTGCGGCTCCAGCCGCAATACCGGCTGCACCGCCTACCGCCGCTCCGGCAATACTGCCTGAAGCGTCCCCTATCGCTCCGCCTTTTGCCTTACCGCGTTCTTTTGAAGTCAAGTTTTCATTCTGTTTTATTTCTTCTAACTCGTTCATCATTTGAGGAATTTTTATAAAGGCAGCTGTAATCGCCGAAGCTCCTGCGGCTCCGGCGTATTGTTTCGGCGTAATATTTTTTACAGCGTTCTGCGCAGATGTTAAAGGATTGTTTGTTTGTTGAGGTGATGACACTTGCGGCTGTTGAAACTGCCCTCCGGCACCGATCCCTTGAGTTCCCATCCCGCCACCCCAGTTGGTTACATACACCGGCATTGCCGTCGCCATACTCAACGACTCGGTGATATTGACATTGCCGCTTTTCAGTTGCAATAAACTTCCAATTAGCCTTGATATTCCGGCAATGCCTTTGACTGCCGCTATCGCTCCAATCCCAACGGCGATTCCGGTAAATACTTTTTTTAAACGCTCTGGGTCTTCGGACAATTTATTCAGAAGCCCTGTCAGGTGTTCAAGCGGTTTTGCCAAATTGGTATCGGCAAAACTGTTAAAAGCGGTTTGCAGATTTTTTAGGTTTGACTGCATGGTTCCGGCCATTGCGGCGGATTGTTTTTGCAATAAGCCCGTGGTATCACCTAGATCAGTCAAAGTATCCTTCATTCTTTCGCCCTGTGAAATATAAGAATTTATCGCCACCATTGAAGACGAGTTAAATATTCTGTTAAGTAGGTTGGCATTATGAGGATCCTTTGCTTTTTCGGTAATCTCAAACATAATATCGTTGAAGTCTTTGAGGTTTCCATTATCATCCTTAACATTTATCTTCAACAATTTTTTTAATTCTTTTTGTTTTGCGGGATCGGTTATTTCTCCAAATACGGAATTGAAAGCGGCAACCGTTTTAGTTGAATTTTTTGCTCCGGCATTGATTATTTGTAAGGCGGCGTTGACACTTTTTATATTTTCCGGTACTGCTCCTATTTTATTTGCCTCTAACGAAGAAAATATTTGCGGAGCAGCTTTAGCAAAATCAGCTAACGAAAAAGCGCCCTGATTGGCCTGCGCGACCATATCATCCATGAGCGATGATATTTGTTCAGTAGAATACTCAAATTTTCTAAATTCAGAAAAAAGATCGCCCATTGACTCACCGGATTCGCCTGTTGCCTGTATCGCAAGAGCGATATTTCTGATGTTATCTTCGGCGTATTTTAAATCACTTGTTTTGGAAATTACAACTTCAATTCCGCTTAAAATATTAGTAGGATCAATTTTAACGTCTGCGGCTTGAGCAACATCAAAAATAGCTCTTTTCATTTTTGAGATTCGTTCCGCTGACGCGTTCACAGATAAACCGAGCCGCGTCATTCGGTGATCCATCTCAATAACGCCTTTTGCCGCCGCGCCAACGGAAAGCGTTAAGCCAAGCGCAGCGAGTTTGGCGGTAGTGCCGGAAATAGCTTTGTCTACTTTTTCTATCGCGCCAAGCGTTTTACCGGCAAAACTCGAAGCCGCTCCCGCGGCTTTGTTCATGCCCTGTGAAAATAAATCTTTCAGCGATAAAAGTACGCCGCTTTTAATTTCAGCCACTAATTTCTCCCGCGTATCGCCTTTGTCACGCTTACGGCTTTTTCATGCCAAAAAGAAAGTTGTTCCCAATACATATCCATAAGCGTTGTAAAATCCATTCCCGGAAGCAGCACAAGAATTTCCGCGACCATTTCGGCTACACGGTCGCAAATTTCTTCTAACGTTAGAACGTCTCCGTTGTCTCGTTTTGCGGAGCCTTCACCGCCTCCGCGTTGGTAGGGTTTTTATCGTATTCCTTTGACGTAAAATACGAAGCCCAAACAAGCGAGAGTTCGGTACGGATTATTGACCAGTCGTCAATATCTATTTGCGTAACGATGGACATCGGCAGGCCGGACAATGACGAAAACAGCGCGGCATCGGCGGCGGCGCTGTCAACTGGATTAGAGCCAACCGCGATAAAATCTTTTGTCTTAGGACGCTGAATAGTTACATCCGTAATTTTCAGTTCACCGACCATGAAAGGATGTTTCAGTTTTATTTCTTTCGCCATGACATCCCCCTATACAAGCCTTGGGCTAGTGCCGGAATTGTAGGTGATGTCCATTTCGGCATCGCCCAATTCTCCCGGTTCCGTTACCCATGCGCGTGGCATCATATACTGCTTGCCGCCCGTCGTGAAAATGGTGAGTGTATCCTCGCCAAGTTTGGAAAGTTCCTCAATGCCGAGCGTGCCAGTGGCGTTGAGCTTTAACTTCAATTCGGCAAAAGTCTGACTTTCCGTGTATCCGGTATTCTCCGGCACTTCACCGGCTTTTGTTTCGCGTTTCGTGCCGGCAGGTTTGAAAGTAGCTCCTTTCTCCTGAATCGGCAGATCGCCTAACGCCGCCGAAATAACGCGCTGTACTCTTTCTAGTTTCATTTTCCGCCTCCTATTTGAATTGCGTCAGCCCCGCGCCAATATAGAATTGACCAATCAGATTAGGCTCGTGGGAATATTCAAGTCGGGTTTTACTTCCCGCTTTAATCTCGACCATGATCGATTTTTTATACCCTTCAAAATCCTGACACCATTGTTTTTCTTTAATGAAAACTTCCTGATACAGTTCCGCAAGGAAAGAGCGGAACACGCCCGCGGTCATCACCCTTGCGCCTGAACCAAAATTTTCATCCGTGCTTGCCAGTTTCCATGTTTTGAACTTTTGCTTCGCTTCGGCGTTGATGTATGTACGGACTGCATCTACCGTTTCGGAAACCTGCACATCGAGGTAACTTGTATCACGCCCACCATCCGTGTTTTCCGTGTAACTGGTTACAAGCCGTTCAATCAGCACATGGCCGGTTGTATCCAAGCGGTAGGTTGCAATTCCGGCTTCAAGAAGTTTTTGCCGTTCATCAGCGTTAAATTCCACGCCGCCGATTAAGCCGTTTATTTTGGTGTCGTAAGTGTTGGCGGCGGGATCGTCTGCAAGGATACGGCAAGCGACCGCACACCATGTCGCCGCCCAAACGCATGGAAGTTCGGGATTCTTGCTTCTGGGAATGAGAATGATGTGGGGAGAATTAACTTCACCCGCTTTTGCCAGCATTGTTCCCTCGTCAGTTTTGCTTCCAATCTCCCCGGAAAGGGCGATATACATTCTGCCGCCGATTTGCCGCATCGCGCCGAAACGTGATTCAAGCTCATCGGAACTTGCCCGGATATTTCCGGCATCGTTAAAATCGCTTGCGAAAAAGTTGTAGCGGACTTCGCCAAGTCCTTTAAGAAACGGTTTGATGTCGGTAACGCCGGTTCCGGCGACAGTCGCGGTTTCCTCAACGGAGACACCGGCTGCCAGAGCGGTGATAAAAACGCTGTTGGAATTTCCCGCCTCTCCCTTCACGTTAGCCGAAACTGTAACAACGCCGGAATCAGCCTCGGCGATAACCGGAAGGGCAATCTCCGCGTTGATTCTGGCGGTGATGGCGGCGGCTACTGCCTCCGCGTTTGCTCCGGCTGTAATCGCCGCGTCAAAACCATGTCCGTTTACCGCAATGCGGATCGATCCCGCGTCTGCGGCGGTTACGCTGACCGTGAATTGCTTTTTCCAAGCGGTTCCAGCCGCAGGTTCGGGAATGGGAAGCACGTACAATTCCTCGACTTTGTTAAGCGCGAGGAACGTTTCCGCCATAATCGCGGCTGGGCTTCCGTATCCGAAAAGCTGATGCGCCTTCGCCGTCGAAAGCACGTTGACCGGCTTTCCGTTCTCGGCTTCCGACGTGGCAAGTTTATACCCTATCATCAGAGCCTTCTTGATGTCGCCTTGCGAACCCGCAAGGGAATTGTCAATCTCATTGTACTGTCCGGGAACCAACAGGTTTGCCGGAATTTGTCTAATCGGTATTGGCATTTTTAACCTCCAAATTTACATTATCTTTTGCGACCGCACTTTCAAGATTGTGCGTCGCGTCATAGCCTTCAAAATATTCAAGATCAGGAAACAATATCCCGCCTTCGCCTTCATAAGGCGATAAATTTGTTATGTGCCATTTCCACCTGATCCCCCAAAGCGTTATATTAATTTGGTCAAGCGTTTCAGAATATAAGCTTTGCGCCGCAACGTCCTTTCCGCCGCCGATACTCCATTCAGCGTCCAAATTTTCAATAACGGGAACGAGAGCCGAAACGATTTTTAACGCGCCGTCGTACAAAAGATCCTTGCCGTCGGCGCGGTATAATACAAAGCTTGCAAATTCAACGGTGTGATCCTCATGGGTATATCGTATAAACGACGTGAGTATTGCCGGAGTTTTGGTGGCAAGCCGCCTGATTTCCTTTTCGTCAAACATACCCGGATGCGCCGCAATGTGCAATTTTTTATTTTTCGCAAAAGCGGTTTTTATCTGATCGATTGCTTCATCGCGAACGTCCACTAAAGTAATAATTTTCACGCGACATGCTCCTTCATAAATTCGTCAACCGCGTTTTGCAGTTCAATGATATTGTCAGTACCAAAACCTAAAAATTTACGAGCGACCATGTTCTTCGTACCTTCCTGAAGATAACTCGCATACTCCTTTGAAGAACCGACGAGTATCGCATCACTTCCCTTCATCTGATGTTCAATTGAATCAAGCAAGCCGCCTTCGCGGTTTAACAAACTGGAGCCTTTAGAATATTTTTGCATAAATTTTTGCGTTGATTCTTTCCACGGATCCCATTTCACGTTGTCCGGATCCTTTTTGGTTGTATCAATGCGTTCTTTGATCTGCTGCTCTTCAATTAATTTACCCAGGCTGTTAAGAAGCCGCGTTTTATCGCCTCCTGACAAAACAAACTCGTTGAGTTTGCGCGCGAGTTTGTCTATTTCCTGCAATTTAATTTCAACGGCTGCTCCCATTAGTACATACCGCCTTTTTTAATAAATCTGCCGTCCGTGATGCCTTCCGCCTCGTTTGGAGTAACGACGGCAGACGATTGCAAACCGGGACCTTCAAGCCCTCCTTGGTATTCGCGGTTAATTTTATTTAACAGACTCATGTTGTCGCGGTATTTTTCCCGCGCGTCTTCACTGCCGGAAACCGCATCTGTCAGCCTGTACAAAGCGATGTCCGTACAAATGCTGTTAAGCGCGTCAGCGAACTGCGGATTGACCGGAAGCGCAATCTCCCCGGTTTTATTATTCAAAAGCCAAGGGAGATTTGCGGTAATGATACCCGTAGCGTCCCGTAAAGCGATTTCAATCAGCGCGGTTTCCGGCTCACCCAAGTCATCGGTTGGTAAGATCACGGATTGCGGTTTACGCAAAAGAAATTGCCCTACGGAAACGAGTGGAATCATTTATTTTCACCTTCCTTTTTACCATCGCCGATTACAATCCACGGATCTTTTTTAAGCATGGCAAGTTGTTCGTCGGTTACCTCGTAGGTTTGCGCCTTCTGCGTCAGTACCAAACCTGCACGGCGGTATCTGGGATATTCGGTTTTATGCCGAAGGATAACATTTTGCTTTTTCTCATCGTTCCGGGACTGTCCGCCGAGAATGTTTGCCAAGAATCCGGTTTTGGGATCATAGCCTTCTTCTTTAAGTAATTTCCACACTTCGACGGGTTTGAGATTATTCTCCTTGCCCGCTTCGGCGACAATCGCATCATAGTCTTTTTTTTCAGCGGCTTTCAGTTTTTCAATCAGAAGCTTTAATTTGTCTTTGTTCATACATGACCCCTTATGCCAGATGCGGAATAACTATAAGTTCCGCCGTCCTGTAATAAATGTTTGACGCGCCGCTTGCCAAGAACTGCGCTTCCACGATTTTACGCGCCGCCGCTTCGTTTGAAGGACCGACTATCAAATGGGTCGGAACGATGCCTAAAGGATCGCCGCCGTCCCTCTTGAGTGATTGCATCTTTTCGCGGGCTGATTTGTAGTTGGCTTCAGTTAACGCCATTTTTGAACCGACCGCCTGCTGCCAAAGGCCGTAGCCGAAATTGCCGCGGTAACGGATGCCGTACAGGTAAATGTCCTGCATGAACACCCTGTCATTTTTGGTGTCGGTGATTTCCTCGAACTCCGGCGTGGTACGCTGTTGGAGAATAAGCGGCTTGAGGCTGCCGGAAAGCGACAGAAGGAACCACGGTGGGTTATTATCGTCTACCGTCCCGACAATGTTGGAATATGGCGTAACGGCTCCAGTGCCGTCCGTTTTTTCATATATCGGATGTTCCGCGTCAAAGAAATTTTGCCCGTCATAACAGGTGTTGGTAAAGCCCTCTTTTAACAATAGGGCGATATTCCTATTGAAGAAACGTTCAACTTCATCAGCCATCTCTGCGGCCAACACGCGGTACTGCCCAAGGTTGTCGTCTTCAATGTCGGTACGATCAACGCCAAGCGTGGATTCGTACTTTTTATTGACGATCTGGTATGCGGCTTCCGCGATGTCCCTTATAACGCGGTCGCCTACCCATTCCCGAAGCTGTGGGAACGCGCTAAGCCAGCCGTAGGTGTTGCTTTTGGTATTGGACGTGATAATCGTCGCAAGCAGCCTCCAGACTGACTTCGCGTCAATCTCGGACATCCTTTTGCGGAATTCGTCACGTAACGCTGTCCGCAGTCCGTTTAATATGGGAGTTGTTATAATCATTTTGAACCCTCCATGATTTTTGCGAATTCTTCAGGCGTATAGCCCATAGATTTGGCAAGCTGTGTCTGTTCGGCGTTAAGCGCCACGCCATCCGATTTGGGAGGCGTACCCTGCGACGCTTGCTCTTCGGTGATAATGGCGGGAGTTACGGCGGCGATTTTTTTAAAGGACTCAAGCCCTTCCTTCGTCGCGCACAGGGCAAGATATTCCGCCTTGCTCGCCGGAGCGATTTTGCGGTTTTTGATCGCCTCGTCAACAGCCGTCTCCGCGTCCTTTTTAAGCTGTGCGGCGTTCAAATCGGCAAGTTGTTTCTCCGCCGTGACTGCCCTTGCTTCCATCGCGTTCAAATCGGCGCGAGGCGCGTATGCGGTAAGATCAACAGACGATTTGTCCGTCTGCGGCGTTGTCGCGGTCTTCGCCGCATTCAGCGATTTAACCGCCGCGAGCACATCCGCTTCGGTCGCGGTTTCGGGCAAACCCAAAGCCGCTAATAAATTTTTATCCATTTTCTTAGATACCTCCGTATTCATATTTTCTAACCGCTCCGAATTCAGAGCGGGAAGATTCAGGTTTGGCGAGTTGGTGAGCGCGGCGCGTACTATGCAGGTGATCTCACCTTCTTTGTTATGCAAAAAAACAGGGGAAATAAACTTGTATTCTTTTTTTGACAGCGCGTTGAGCCCGAGCTCCGTCCATTCGACATCAGCCCAGATTTCGCCTAACTCATTTGCGCAGAGATTTTTCATCCATCCGAAAGCCGGGGACGGTCCGCCTTTTGGAGCCGATAAATCCGTAGAATGATTTTCGTCAATTACTAACGCCGTAAGGAATGTGTTGGAATTAAGCGCGAGCAGTTTGGAATCAGGATTTTTCCACACCCTGCCATCGCGCCCTTTCAGCGTAGTGCCGGAGGGAATGACTTTGACCCGTTTGGGAATTTCTTCGCCTTCAAAATTGAGGGATAAAAAAAGACTGCCTGTTGTTTCCATTAAGGCAGTCTATGATTAAAAATATGCGTTTTTACATTAATCGGAATTATTGTATGAAAGTTCCAAAAACGGCAGATATGGAATAGATTTGTTGTATTTTTCACGCCGACCTTCACACCATAAAGTATAAGTAAAGGTAAAGCTGATATTGTACTCGCGGGCAAGATCGTTTATGGGTACGCCGTTTTCATAATTCTGTTTGTAAATTTCAAGGGCGATTATTTTGCGGAACGCGCAACGTTCAAGGGGGATGTATATTTGCAGTCCGCCGAAACGTAACATGAGTTTTTTCAACATGACCGCCGCTTCCTTGTCGCCTACCGCGTCGGCAAGAACACCGCGTATTTTATCGGCGCTTTGTCCCGCGTCATTTTTTAATGGGACATAGATCAGCTGCCCGCCGAAATACCGGCATAACGCCCTGATGCCTTTCTGCGCGGCTTGCGATCCCACGGCGGTACTGCAAAGGATGATCATGTCTTCAGCGAGAGAATTATCCCTTTTGCCCATGTTGTTCTCTTTCTGGATAAAACAATTCCCACGGCTCTACGCCTAGCACATAAGCGATTAATACCCATGATTTGCCTCCCACAAAATGCTTGCCGTTTTCAAAATCGCTTATCGCGGTCAATGATATTCCGGTTTCCCTTGCCAGTACCGTTTGCGTCCAACCCTTTTTCTTGCTGTAACGCCTTATGTTTTTTCCTTGTATCGCATTAAGTTCTTGTACTGTCATTTAATACCTCCTTCCTTTTTTAATCCTTATTTTCGGTACAAAATCAGTATGATTCAGAAACTCTTGAATGTGGTCTTGGGTGAAAAAGTAACTTCTGCCTATTCTTTTACAACCTATCTTTCCGGTATGGATTAACTTTCTTAATTTTCCGTTTCTGCATTTCAAAATCGGCGCGGTTTCTTTGACAGACAATAATACGCTTAGCGCATTTACGCTGTCATCTTTTTTCATAATTTCATGGTTATAGAACAACTGCCAAGGCTCTACGCCTAATACGCCTGCCAATTCTATTAACGTACTTGCATGAGGAAAGCGCACGCCCGTCTCATATCTGCTTATTACATTTTGATATAAACCGCCAATTTTTTGGGCTAACCAGTCCTGCGTTAAACCTTTTTCTTCTCGATACATCTTTATATTTTTTCCCAAAATTGTATTAAGTTCTTGTACTGTCATTTAATGTTTATCTCCTTTAATTTACTAAGGTTTACATATCCTTTATGCGATGGTTTTTTTTCTGTGGAGTAAACTATTTCTATTCCTGTTTCACCTATCACTACATATTTGAATGGATACTTTTCTTCTTTAACACCGTTTTTATAAGTTATAGTTATTTCTCTTTTCATTTTTCTTTATTTCCCTCCCTCTCCGAAGTGTCGGGATCAAATCCCGCCTTTATCATCATGTCGCGTAATGCCAGAATGACTTTCTGGGCCAGGTCCACGTTAAGAAAACGTAACGCGTCAACGCGGGTGATGCGTTTTACAAACGCCGTGAGTGCGATGTCGCTTTTATTCCGAGCGCAGACCGCCCACATGCCTTTGATGTACTCAAGCTGATCCAAAGTCGCTTTGCCTTTTTCTTCCGGCTTTACCCTGTTTGGCGTTCCCTCAAAGCCGTTTCCTCTCATGGCTTTGAGCGCCTGTTCCAGTTGGCGGATCGTCATTTTCGCGGCTGAATCCCTGCCGCAGACTCCGGTCAAAAAAGCCCGGTACGCCTCCTCATTCATGCCCATTTTTCCCTTGCCGATATGAATAAGCTGTATGAGCTTTTTACGCCTGTTTTCGCTTGCCACTGACCTCATTAAAATCTCCTCATAGAGACTGTCCGCGCCCATGCGGACAGTCGTGTATTTCATGAGCCGAGTATCTTCTCAAAATCCGCTTTTTGACGCTTGGAAAGCTTATTTCGAGACATTGCTAAATCCATAGCTATAGGAGCGAATCCTTCAACAGACCCCAGATTTCTAACCTTGATAAACGCCTCAAGTTCGCGCCAACTTCTTGTAGTGAATGTATATGTTTTTGATTCCGCGTTATCGTCAATCCGATTAAATTTTTCGTGTAGGATCATCCGTACAAATATGCCGGGAGAAATACCTTTTTTTTCGGCGGCGATTCTTATCGCCTCCATTGTTTCACCCGATAAATCAATCCGTAATTGAGCTCTCATAATTCCCCTCCCTAATAAATTTTTTACAAAGCGTTCACCACTTCGGCGTCAACGCATTTAGCGCCTAGTTCGCAGGTGGCGTTCATCGCCTTCATGCACCAGTTGTTGATCAACAGCGGATAGGCGACCGAATAGATTTGCTGGGTTCGCGTCTGCCGTCTTAGTTTGGCGGCTAACGCGGCGCAGCCCGAATCGTTGATAATATCAGCGCGGTTCTTGTTGAGCCTTGCGAATTTGATGTCAAGATATTTTGCGATCTCTTCGCCGCTTCCAAGCGGTTCCAGTTCAAGAACTTCCATGCGCCGGATAACTTCACGAGCTTCCCAGTTTTTGGATTCGTCAAGTTTCATTTTCATTTCGATTTGCCCGATTAAAACGATTGACAGCAGTTTCTTGTAGCCGTCCTCAAGCTCCCAAAACCGCTTCAGGTACTTGAGCGTGTTGATGTTCAAATCGTGCGCCTCTTCGATCATCAGGACGTGGCTCCATCCGGCGCGGCTGGAGTTTGTTAAAATCCGTTCTATCTGCCGCGCCTTGGCTTCCAATGTCCGCTTCGGCGCTTCCGTGGAACAGTCGTTTATAATCGCGTCACAGATGCCGCCCGTAGAAAGGCGCGTCTTGTCGATACAGCGCGGCGCGATTACGCGCACTTTCTGCCCTTCGGCAGACATGCGGTCTATCGCGTAACGGCGGATCGTGCTTTTTCCGCTTCCGCTTTCGCCTACCAGCGCGACCATGCCGCCGGCCTTCGCCGATTGCAGGATGTATTCCGCGATAAACCGGGTGTCCTCCGTCAGATACACATCCTCGGCTTTCACCACATCGCCCGAAAAGGGATCGGCTTTCAGCCCGAATTTTTTAAAAGTTTTTAGTGTTAACATATTTTCTCCTTACGCAAATTTAAGAATTTTCTCAAAGGGCTTTTCTTCCTGTTGCCCTTTGTACTTGTTTGCCAAATCATCAAGCAGGTTGGACGGCGTTCCTTCGGGATACGCTTCTTTCAACCACTCGATGAAACCTTCCGGCACATAACCGAGTACCGGCTTAATACGTTTCGCCATTTCTGTCGCGCTGATTAAAATCTCGTGGGTGTGAATTGTTTCTGCGGTCTGCGGGACTCCGGCATCAGGCAAGGCTTGTTTCGCTTCCGCGACTTCGATGCTCGCGCCTGTCCGTTGTCTGACGAAGGGATTTGCCGCCGGATGAATGAGGCTGTGCGCCTTGAAACCTTCGCCTTTCGTCACCGAGGCAAATGGCGTAACGCCTTTTTCGCCTTCGTTTGATATTTTCGCAAGCGTTTTAATGTTCTTTTCACGGCGCGTGTCTTTTTGTACTTTATACTCTTCGCCGATTACCGCCGCTTCAAGATCAAATCCCGCCGCATCAAGCTCTATGGGCTTGGCTTCAAAACTGACCTCTTCATTGCCGTGTTTATAGCGCACGATGACTACCAGTTCGGAATCAACCAGTACCGGCTGAACCATTACTTCTACACCGGTCACGATTCCGGGAAGATCGGCAAGGCTGTAAATCAGGGCGCGTTTTATTTTTGGGTGTACGAAGCGGATCGTTAAATCGCCCGCGACTTTGCGCGTCTGTATTCCAGTGGTGAATATCTGCCGGCATATTTCCGCGTCAGGCAGTTCCCTTAACTGGCTTTCCGTTATGCGCTGCCAAAGCATTGTGCGTATGCCGATGTTCCGTCCTGAACGGCGAAGCCTCGAGTCCAGCTTTGGAATCTCGTTGGCGTTATACGCCGCGCACCATCGTTCCGCCGCTTCGTTAAGTTCGGCAAGGCTGCGTACCTCTTCAAGCTTTAACAGGCACTCAAAATGCGTTTCAACCAGATTGTTGGCGTTTTCAACCTGCCCTTTAGCCCTCGGCTTGCCAACGGCGTGGGCTTCCGTTTCGACGCGTAACGCTTTGAGCGCGTTTGTTACCGCCCTCGCGCTGTTCGCGCTGCCGCGATCCCATAAAAGCAGTTCGGGCAGACCGTGAAACATATACGCCGGATTTTGTTTTTGTCCCCACGCGTAAAGTAAAAAATCGTACAGGTTTTCCGGCTTTTCTCCGGCTGATTCGTAATACCTCACGCAGATGCTCGCAGAATAATGGTCGGTTAGCACATAACGCCAGCACTTTAAATTTTCCTTCCCTTCAAGGAAAGGCTTGTTTTTGTAAACCTCGTCATCGCGGAGCAGATGTTGTTTGTTCGGCGTGAAGTACAGCAGGGACAGCGACGGATCGACAAGATGAACGTGGTTAGGGTACAGGCTGCGCAAATGGGAATGTGGCGACGCTTTTTTAAGGCTTCGCGCCGCCAGTTCCCTTTCCCTTAGCAAATGGCGGACGCGGCTGTTGCTCACGCCCGGGTCCATGCCGTTCATCGCGGCGACTGAAACCGCCACATTAACCGGCATGGTTTCTTTGCCGTTTTTGCGGAAGCCGTTCTTGCTCATCGCCGCCAACGTAAACAATGTTTGTTCATCAACGGATGTGGTTCCCGCGTCCTTGCGTTTTTTACGCCCTGATTTCCATCCGCATTCTTCAAGGGTTTTATATGCTTTGGCAGAGGAAAGCGCGAACATCCGGCACATTTCCTCGACAATCGCCTTACGTTCTTTCCCCGTCACTGCTTGAGCCATGCGGACGGCGTAGGGAGCGAATAACGCTTCGCTATGCCCGTTTCCCATCGCCTTTGTCCACGTGGATATAGACCAACTCATTGTCAAGCTGTTCAAACAGTTCATTGAAACCTTCAAGCTCAAAATATTCCGCATCCGCCCAATTTTTCAGCATGGGGAAAGTTACGCCTTCAAGCTGTCTGGCGGTTGCAATAATACGAAGCGCTGTTTTGAAGTGACCACGCGCTAAGTTGATGTTTGCAAACAGTTCTGTCTTTAATTCTGTCAGTATTTTCTGTGCGGCTTTTTCTTTTTTTTCTTTTTCTGTAAGAGGACAGCCTGTTTTGATTTCAAGTTCCAAACTGGTAATTTGTTCGTCTTTTTGCCGTATTTTTTCCTTGGAGACATCTTCCAATCTTTTTGTTTTTTCCCGTAACTTTCGGACTTCGGCTTCAAGCTCTCGAACCGTCATTTCAGAAACGTCATCGTGAGGAATGTTTCCAAGCGGACCACCTTCTGCATATTTGTCAATTTCTTCCTTTGAAAAATAAGTCAAGTATCGAGCCTTACTTGAACCCAAATTTTGCAACGTTGCAAAATTTGAACCTAATTTTTCATAAATCAACATTGCCCAATTTGCGGCATAATAATTAATGTTCCTTCGTTTCAAACCATCCATAAACCTTCCATGTCCGACTTCAGCTTTAAGCCAAAGACAGTATTTGGCTAAGCTATTTAAAGAGCTTGAGGATTGCTCGGCTTTAAAAGCAATGCAGTCTAAAACTCTCTCTTCGTCAAATGGTTCTCCGTCCCCATAAAGCTCACGAGCTTTTTCAATATCAGCCGCCATTTTTTCCATTGCCACAAGAGATTTTTTATCGTTAGGTGCAATTACGTTTGCCTTTCTCTCTTTAACAAATTTTTCCGCACCGTTATCGTTACCGTTTCTGTTTTTTAATTCTTTTTCAACGGCTTTAATGCGCCCTTTTTGTCCGCCTTCCGATTCTTCCAATTCATTGAGGTCACCAAGCATATTGTTCAAATCGGAATCTTTCAGCCTCTGAATACCGCCGATGAAATTCAAATCCGTCGCCGGTATTGTAAGTAACCCTTTATACTTTGCCATACTCATTTCCCCTTACTGCATTTCGGCGGCGTACCGCGCTTCCTCTTCGGTCAAGCGCAGTTTTGCCAACTGATACGAGCGCATAATGCGCCCGGCAAATCCCCCGAAGGTTGGCGATAACCGCCACCTTGATCCGCTGCCCTGGACAACCCAATCATTATTTTTGAAAAGAGCCATGTCACGGCAGATGTTTGTTTCGCTGGTTTTAATGCGAACCGCAAGTTCTTTGTTGGTAAGCCCTGAAACGTGGTTGTCGCATAACAGACGGATAATCTCAAATATCCGTTCCTGACTATTTAATTTTTCCATGCTTCAACGCCACCTCCCTGATACAATAGCCGAGACTGATAAGCCAACCCCAATTCCATTGTTCGCCCTTGTCTTTAAGGCTGACGCCTAATCTTAATATGAATCCCATAACAGTCTCCTACAAAGCCGCCACGTCCAGCGGTATCATCTGATACTCGCCGTTGGCGTCGCGCTCGTAAATCCGCAGATATTGCTTTGTTCCCGTTATGTGAACGCTCTCGGTGATGGCCGTCATCGCCTTTTGCCAGTCCGCGTCTTGTATATCAAGACGGCGCAAACCCAAAACCCTAGCCGTGGATATTTTCCCTTGCTTGTCAACTTGGAACGCGTCATTTACCAACACGCGAATTTCGTCACGAGCGCCCTTGCTCCATTTGGTCAGACACTTGCCGATTAAATCGCGGGCAACTTGCAGACGCTCGTCAAAGGTGATGTTGTCATTCATGGCGATTATCAGTTTGAATTGTCCGTCATAAGTGGTAAGGGAGATGTTTCCTTTTTTCCCGCCCCATTTTACGCCGTAATCTCCGGCTGATTTTTCAACGAAGGCAAGAATGTCATCGCGTATGCGGCTCTTAAATTCACCTAACACGCTTTTTATTTTTATTGCCTCGTCTGCGATACGGCGGACTACCTGATCCCGCAGTATGTCGATTTCTTTGACCATTTTTATTGGGACTTGCCGTCCCATGCTGTCGGTCATAAATTCCTGTTTACTCATAATTTTTCCCTCCGATTTTTTATGAATAGGTTTTTTCATAGCCTCACCCCTTTAGCCACATCTTTGATCGCTTGGGCAGGGCTATCTCCTTCGATGTAGATGTACCTGATTGTGTTATGTGTCTGCTTGCTAACTTCAACAACCTTTTGATTTGAGTCATCAAGTATGCAAGTGAAAGTAATAGGCAATCCCGCCAAATTAAAAGCATCTTCAAGTTGTTTTAACGAAGCTCTGTATTCCGTAAAAGCGGCTATGGCGTCTGGACCAAGAATAATCATGTTTCTACGCCTCCTTTACTTTGATACTCAAATGAAATTGCTCTTTCATTGCGGTCGTAACTACTTCTTTAAAAGCTTCTTCAAGAGCTCTCTGGGAAGTGTAAGAGTTACTTACCATTGATTTTGCCGTAAGCCTTGCGACTTCTTTAATGTCAAAGCCTCTAAGCTCTTTTTCTACGGTTTCTCTCACAGCTTGCATTGTCCATTCTTTGATGTCCTCGCGGCTTATTCCTAATTCATTGACCATAAAATTGCGGAATATTTTGTACTTGTTATAACTCATACCGCTTCCTTCCCTCTGCTTGCTGCTATCAGTTTCTCGAAGGATTCGTAACCTAAGACTTCTGCCAAAGCCTTTTTGACCTTTTCAGAGTTCTTGCGTCCACGCAAAAAATCTGATACCATACGATTATTGCAGCCTGCCTTTGCGGCGACTTCAATTTGAGTGATGCTGCGTAATCTCAACATATAGTTGATATAGCAGCCCTTCTGTGGAGTAATTGTGATTCCCATCGCTTTTCTCCTTGCACGACTTAGTTTCTGTGCCATCTTGGACTCCTTCCCGCGTAAGCGGGTTTTGGTTTGGTTTGCAGGGTTTTCGCGTCCGGCTGGAACCCTGCAATTTTTTACTTGCGGATGTGGAAACTTCCGCAGATAGTTTATTATTGTCGGATTTTTTCTAATATGTCAAGGAGAAAATAAGAAAAATTCTATGAATTTTGCAAAAAGTATAGAAAAAATACGAACACAATTAAACGTTTCTACGGCAGCCTTAGAAAAATTCTTAGGCTTGTCAAATGGGTATATTTCGAATATTGAAAAAAATGGAACAGATAACCCTGGAAAACTCCTAATTGCCCTCAAAGAAAAAGGTATAAGTACGGATTGGTTCCTGACTGGCGAAGGCGAAATGTTCAGGAATCAAGAACCTGAGAGCACTGCGCCGGAGAAACCTGCCAAAACTGTTTTTGAAATCCCTCTTTTGACCAAAGAACATCTATTGTCCTTTGACCCCGAAAAAGAAATCCCTGAAAGGGAGCGGAAGGCGAATTCCGGGGATTATCCGGACTTAACTTATATCCCTGTTCCTATGCGTGTTATGGAATACAGTACCGACCTCCGCGCGGCGGTGGCGTTCGACAGCCGCATGGCTCCCATTATCCGCTCAGGCGACATCGCCATTTTCGAGGCTACCGGCTGGGGTGGCAACGGCATTTACCTCTATCGGATGGGCGGCAAACTTCATATCGGCTACGTCGGGCATTATGATAACACGCATCATTTATTTGATGAACGGAAAAACGATGAACTGCCGTATGACGAGACATTTAAGGCGATAGGCAGAGTCCGCGCCGTGGTCAGCGATTTATCCGGCAACGACTGGAAAGGCGGCAAGCAGCCGCCAAATTGAGGAGTGATGATGAAAAAATTAATATTTCTTATTACTTTTATTTTTTTGGCTTATTCGACATATGCACAAAAATTTGATTTTCCTATTGTCAGCAATACAGTTCCTTCTGTGCAAAATGCTTTCATTGCATTGTTGCATAACATGGCCTATTTAAGCGAAAAATCTACAATGGTAGATAATATAAAATATGAAAATACAAACATTAGATATATTGAATACATTGATTTTATATTAAATAAAATGACGTTTGAAAATATACGAAATTATTTTTTAAGTATTTCTCAAAACATTGAAAGAATAGATTATTTAAGTTTATCTAAGAAACAACAAGAAAATTTTGAATATTTTTTACGAACTGCAATAGTAGATAGTTGGACATTTGGAACAGGAAGCATTGATTTTGTTAATCTTCCCATTATTGAAAATAGCGATATAAATCTGGATGCGTTTAACGATAAAATAATACAAGAACAAAATAATATTACGAACTATGAAACGCAATTAAATGCCCTGCCTAAACTTGAAGCTATCCAAAAAATGATAGATGATGCAGTTATAGAATATCGTGAATTACAAAACAGTACCCCCAAGACAGCAAGAGCTGTTCAGAATAAAGAAAACCGCATGGCTGAGTTAAAAAATATTGAGGCAAAAGCACGCAAGCAACATATAGAAGTTTCTGATCAAATAAAAATTTTAAAAAGCAGAATTTCATCATCAAGAACAAATATACGAAATATTGAATTACAGAGAGAAAATGAAATAAAAAATTTAAATGAAAAAGCAAAACAAAACTACATAAAGAATCTGCATGATAATATAAACAACTTTTACCAGTGGAAAGATTTTTTTAATAACAAAAACAATATTATAAGAGAATATTTAATAGCTATTGATATCCGCGGTCATCTTACTGGAGTTATTAATGATTATATACCGCAAAGGCAGGTTCAAAGTTTCCGTACAAGGCTTGATGCTTTTTGTGCAGGATGGGGAATATAAAAAAGAGGGGGAAAGATTATGATAGATGTTATTTTAGGAATTAATTCCGCTATTGAGACAGTTACTAAACTTAAAGAACTTAATGAAAAAATAAAGGACGCTGATGTCAAAATGCTTATTGCAAACCTCAGTATTGAATTATCTGAAGCAAAAATTTCTATATCGGAGTTGTTAGATAAAAACAGAGAATTGCAAGAAGAAATAAACTCTTTAAAGTCAGAACAGAACGAAGTGTTTTTTTTCAAAGATGGCGTTTATTTTGATAGTAATGGTAACGGGCCATTCTGCCCTAGTTGTTATGAGGGAGAAAAGAAGAAACATAGTTTATTACCATCTGCAAATCCCGTCAATCGTAAGATGGGGGGACATCAATGTACGGTTTGTCAAAAATATTTTACTTATATCAAAGGAGAAGAAAAAAATTAAATTAGATAAGGAAAAATAATATTTTAATAATTAATAGATCCAAACATAAGGAGGAAAAAGTCATGGTATCTAGCATTTTGGCTGCTTATGGTTGTATACTTATTATCTTAGCTTTGTGCATTGCACTAGAGTTTGATAAGATAACAAAAAAAGAAGCGGTTATGTTTCCTAAAATGGAATTAAAAATTCTTTTTTTGACTGGAGCTGCTTTTATTGGCATTGGCATTATTGGCGGCATTGGTGTTTTGATTATCAGAATATTTTTTTGAAATGAAATAAAAAAGGCGAGGATAACCCCCGCCTTTTTTGATCCCTTCACTGTCAAGAAAAACCCTGTCCGGGACTGAAATTAATGAAACTTGTCTTTTCGGATTCAACGCTCTTTGTCAAACCGATAAAACTTATTTCTGGCACTACTGTCTCATACGGGATAGTTTCAAAGGATAAAATACGGCAATCCATCTTGGACAAATTAACCGCAGTCCCTAAGAACTCCCCGATACCAAAACCCTCATCCAACGAAAGTTGAATTAAAACAGGTTCCGCATCGACAGCATAGCTTGCCCTTTCATCCGCCATTAAGCCCGGAAGGGCAATCAGGCAAAAGAATACGGCAAAAAGTAAGATACGTTTCATGTAACGCCTCCTATAAAAAATTAGCGGTCACGAGTCCGACCGCCAAAGACATCTAATCATTAGGGAGCAAATATGACACATTGCCAACATAGCCTGACAACAGCCAAAAAATACAATAATTATAATTATTGTAAAACGTAA
>Ga0268262_10001508_pt1 | contig 28671 bp, 26 predicted proteins | sample TergutNc150P3_FD_190354 | JGI IMG/M metagenome (GOLD analysis project Ga0268262, IMG submission 190354) | Nasutitermes corniger P3 segment gut microbial community from laboratory colony in Florida, USA - Nc150 P3 (SPAdes) (version 2) | ecosystem: Host-associated > Arthropoda: Insects >... | reverse complement strand
TTCATATTTTTTCCTGTTTTGCCGGTTTTTATGGTGTTATTATATAGTTTCCAGTCTTTTAAAGCTATGCTTTTTGTGTCTATTTCTTTGTATTGTATAAGTTTAGCACATTCTTAAGGAGCAACTAATTAACAGGCTAAATGTGGCAATGAGGCTGGGCGAAACCCAAATGGAAGCCTCTGGAATTCTCCGGCGAAAGGAGACGATAGAGTAAAGGTTAGTCCTAAAGTGCATTGATTGCCTGCCCACTGAATTGTAACTGTCGGGAAATTCACTGACACAAAAGCCAAAAAAATTCAGTGGGCAGGCGACTCCGAAGCCGGGCTCTACAGGTAGCTTTCATTTGGGTTTTGCCCGGCCTCTTTAACAGGTTTAGCTTATTTGTAAGCGCCAGATTCAGCGCTAAATTAAGGTTTTTTCGCTATAACCCAAGCCCGAAAGACAGCTTCAACCCGTTAGTCCTTAGAGAAATCCAGTTTCCCTTAAGATTTTTTGTGGGCAGGAAAAAATAATAGTAATACGCCAAATCAGGATCGGTAGGATCGTATATCCTTAATTCTCCGGTATCGCCGTTTGCCCAAATCTTAACAGGAACCCGGTATGTGAGGCTTTCATCCACTAGATCAACAAACGCGTTCAAATCTACGTTTTCTATAAGATCCATTTGGGAATTTGAAATGCTGCGGTAAACCTGGGCCGACAGACCCTTGGTAAAGCCCGGAGTAACGGGATTTTCATCATAATTAAACCATAAGAGATAGGAAGTGCCGCTTCCCCATGAAGCGCTATGGATAACATCATCGGCAAAGATGTGTATGCCAAAACCGCCATGGGTTTTCCTGGCGCTGTCTTCGTAGCGGGCGTTAAACTCGTAGATCATGGGCCCGCTTTGAGGAACCCGAATGTTGACTTTGGCAAGCGGGGCGCTGGGGTCATTCTGATAAAGCCTGTCGCCGACCATACGCCAATCGCCTGAAGCATAGTGAAACTCAGTGAGATTCTGGGCGAATAGAGATGCCCCCACTCCCAAAACTAAGACGATAACCAATAAACGTTTCATAGTCCGCTCCTTAAAAAGATATCCTGGATAAATAATTATACCACGGGATATTTATGATAGCAAAGATTATTTAACTGTCCAGTCCAAATTTACAGCGTCTTGAGGTTTTTGTCGATATCATTTATGTTAATTTCAAGTTAATTTTTAAGCTTTTTTTAGCGAAAAACCGGCTTTTAGACGATTTTTTAGGAGTACAGCGCTTGTCAAATTCCCAATTAAATGCCGCAGACCGCCTTGGCCTTGAACCTGTAGGCCGGCTTTTGCTTCGTTTTTCCCTTCCCGCGATTACCGGGATGCTGGTAAACGCCCTTTACAACGTGGTTGACAGGATATTCGTCGGCAGGGGCGTCAACGAGATAGCCCTTGGCGGACTTTCCCTGGTGGCTCCGCTTATGTCCCTTGCAATGGCTTTTGCCATGCTCTTTGGGATTGGATCCGCCAATATGATCTCCATGCGCCTGGGCCAGGGACGCAAGGAGGAGGCGGAAAATACCCTCAACCATTGCCTTTTTCTTCTTATAACATCCGGCGCTGTGCTTACCTTTGTGGGGCTTTTCTTTTTAGACGATATTCTTTCCTTAATGGGAGCGCAGGAAGGAAGCCTTGCCCTGGATTACAGCCATCGGTATTTCAGGATAGTCCTTTACGGCTCAATACCCATGCAGGTAGGTTTTGGCCTGTCCCATTCGACCAGAGCGCAGGGTTTCCCAACCATTACCATGATTGCCATGTTCCTGGGCGCCGGGCTAAACACCATCCTTGACCCCCTCTTTATTTTTGTTTTTCGGTGGGGCGTCGAAGGGGCTGCCTGGGCAACCATCATCTCACAAGCTGTTTCCTGTATATGGATACTTTCTTTTTCCTTTAGCAAAAAGGCGGTTATTCACCTCAAACCAGCGGCGTTTAAGGCGTCGTTAAAAACCGTAATTGAGATTATGGGCTTCGGCTCTCCGCAGTTTGTAATGCACATTGTTATGTCGGCAGTGCAGCTTATCATCAATACAAGCATCGGCTGGTACGGATCGGACGCGCTGGGTGTCAGTAACGGCGGGGATATCGCTCTTTCGGGGATGAACATAATCGGCTCAATCTCGATGCTGATCCTCATGCCGGTGTTCGGTATCAATCAGGGCGCTCAGCCTATACTTGGCTACAACTACGGGGCTAAAAAATTTAACAGGGTGATGAGGGCGTATCTTCTTGCAATAACGGCGGCTACGTCTGTTTGCCTCCTTGGTTTCATCGCTACCCAGTGTTTCCCCCTGGCGATGATCCGCCTCTTTGTCCCGGACGGAAGCCCCGCCCTTTACACCTTCGCGCCCTGGGCAATGAGGGTTGCCCTGCTGATGCTGCCCGTAAACGGCTTTCAGATTGTCTCGGCCAATATGTTCACAGTTACAGGCCGCCCTAAAATTTCAATTCTCCTCAATATGCTAAGGCAATGTATCATTCTGATTCCCTGTCTTATTCTGTTTGGAAGAATCTGGGGGCTTTGGGGTGTCGCGGCGGCAGGCCCCGTGGCTGACGGCTTTTCCTTTATATTTACAGGGACTATGATTCTTTTTGAATTACGAAAACTAAGGAAGCATAAATGAATGTTCTGATAATAGGCGGCGCCGGATATATAGGCAGCCACGTTACAAGAGAATTCCTGGACAGGGGACACAAGGTAACGGTTTTTGACGATCTTTCAAGCGGGCTAAGGGAGAACCTATTTACCGAAACCGCCTTCGTTCAGGGAACCATCCTTGACTATCCGGCCTTACTTGCGGTCTGTCAGGGGCATACAGCATTTGACGCGGTGGTACACCTTGCGGCTTTTAAGGCAGTGGGCGAATCAATGCAAAAGCCGGAAAAATATTCCCTGAACAATATCAGCGGAACGATAAACATACTTAACGCCATGTCCGAGAGCGGAATTAAACATATAATTTTTTCCTCCAGCGCGACGGTCTTCGGCAAACCTCAATACCTGCCTATTGATGAAAAACACCCGCTGAACCCCGAAAACTACTACGGTTTTACCAAGCTTGAAATCGAGCGCTTAATGGAATGGTACGACAGGCTGAAGGCCATACGCTTTGCCAGCCTACGTTACTTTAACGCCGCCGGCTACGATGTAAAGGGAAGAATCACCGGTCTGGAGCAAAACCCCGCTAACCTTATTCCGGTGATCATGGAGGTTGCCGTCGGCATACGCAGGGAGCTTCCGATCTTCGGGAACGATTACGAAACAAGGGACGGCACATGCGTCAGGGACTACATCCATGTAAGCGATCTTGCCGCCGCGCACTCGTCAGCCCTGGATTACATAAGCAAAAATGACAAGAGCCTAACAGTCAACCTGGGAAGCGAAACAGGCACCACGGTTCTGGAGATTCTTGAAGCCGCCCGGCGCATTACAGGCAGGCCCATACCTTCAAGCGTTACAGGACGCCGCAGCGGAGACGCGGCGGATCTTACGGCATCGTCAAAACTTGCCAGAGAGCTTTTGAACTGGAAAGCGGATCATTCCGGCATTGACACCATAATCCAAAGCACATGGGAAGTGTATAAAAAGACAGGAATAAGAGCATGAAAGAAAAGATATTCAGCTTTATTGACAATTCAACCAAGCTTGCGGTGGAACTTGAAACAGAGCTCTGCAAGTATCCCGCTGTTTCGCCTGATTCCGGAGGCGAGGGGGAACTTGATAAATGCGAATTTCTTGCTTCCTGGTTAAAGGCCCAGGGCATTAGCCGGCTTGAACGTTACGACGCGCCAGACCCGCGCGCTAAAGGCGGAGTCAGGCCAAACCTCGTGGCAACCATTCCCGGAAAAGACGACCCGTCGGGTAATGCTCCGCGCTTTTGGGTAATGAGCCACATCGACGTGGTTCCGCCCGGCGAAGCTTCTTTTTGGGATAGCGATCCCTGGAAGGCGGTAGTTTCCGCTGACGGCAAGCGGATCATTGGCCGGGGTGTGGAGGATAACCAGCAGGGACTTACCGCGTCGGTAATAGCTGCGCTGGCTTTTGTAAAGCAGGGGATTACCCCAAGCCGGACGGTAAAGCTCCTTTTCGCATCTGACGAAGAAAACGGCAGCGTTTACGGCGTGGACTGGCTCATTAAAAACCGCCCGGAACTATTCCATAAAAACGACATGGTCATCGTTCCAGATTCGGGCAGCAGTTCCGGCGCGGAAATTGAAATCGCTGAAAAAAACCATGTCTGGGCAAAGTTTATCACCAAGGGAATTCAGACCCACGCCGCCCATCCCGATAAGAGCGCCAATGCCTATCTTGCAGGAGCGGATCTGACAGTGAAGCTCCACTACGGCCTTTCGGAAAAATTCTCAAACAGGAATCCGCTATTCGATCCTGACTATTCTACTTTTCAGCCCACAAAGAAAGAGCCTAACATACCTAACATCAACACTGTTCCGGGCGATGACGTTTTCTACTACGACATGCGGATACTTCCTTCTACTTCTGTTGATGATGTATTTAAGGAAGTTGATCGCATCAAAACCGAAGTTGAAGCCAAACACAAAGTAACGATAAAGTACGAGATTATCTACAGAACTGAATCCCCTCCTACTCCACAGGATTCACCGCTGGTAAAATTTCTTTCCAGGAGCATAACAGAAGTGTACGGTGTTAAAACCAAAACCGTAGGCATAGGCGGCGGAACCTTTGCGGCTTTCCTGCGCAAACATGGCATTGATTGCGCAGTGTGGTCGCGTTTTGACTGCACTGCCCACCAGCCCAACGAATACGCCCTTTTGGAAAATATCCTTGGGGACGCAAAGGTCATGGCGCTGATGATGATAAGCGACTAGCTTTGTTTAGTAAAATGAAATTCCTAGATACAGTGAAGTTTGAGAAAATCGTGATGCGTGTACTTGCATCGTGGTTTGCTGTAAATTTTTTAGTAAAAATCTTTTCCGCTGCAAACTTTGCTAATAAAGATTATTTGCAAGATTCGAGCTTATTTGTCTTCTTCCTAAAAACCATCGCGGTCTTTTTTGTGATTACAGTAATAGACTTTTTATTTCCGGTTATACGAGTTGATGGATTCGCTTTTCTGTTCTTTATTCTTGCATATTCGTTTTCTCTTTTACCTCAGACACTCGGCAGTCCGGTAGTTAACGAATATTATTTTGCGATAGCGCTTCTCGCGTTTTTGGCTGTTGTGCTTTATTATGTATTAAGGAACGATCTGCTGAATGTTTCGGATATTCCCTATATAAACAAAATCAAACTGAATAACAAGGCGACAGTTTTTATCGTTGCCGCACTCGGCGTGGCTTTCGCTGTTTTTGTAAGCCTTATTACCGTTTGCCGATACCTTTCTTTTTCTGCGCCTAATTTCGATTTCGGACTTTTCGTAAATATGTTTCACAACATGAGAACGAGATTCTTTCCCTATGTAACAAGTGAGCGAAATTTGCTTTTGAGCCACTTCGCTGTGCACATCTCACCGATTTACTATTTGATGCTTCCTTTTTACCTTCTTTTCCCGTATCCGCATACACTGCAAATTTTGCAGGCCGTGGTATTAGCAAGCGGGATCGTCCCGCTTTATCTGCTCGCGAAGCATAAAGGATTATCGAACAATACGATAGTGTTCCTTTCTTTCCTTTACGCACTGTATCCGGCGTTGTCGAGCGGCTGCTATTACGATTTGCACGAAAATTGTTTCCTGACCGCTTTGCTTTTTTGGACTTTTTATTTTTACGAGAAGAAAAAATATATTCTCCTTTACATCTTCGCTTTTCTGGTGCTGCTTGTAAAAGAAGATGCCGCAGTTTACGTTGCATTTTTTGCGCTCTACACTATTTTATCTAACCTTTTGGAGAAGAATTATAGAGCGTCTTTGCATGGTTGCGCGCTATTTGTATTGGCAACGGTGTATTTTGGGTTTGCCTGGTTTATTATGTCGAAATACGGTCAGGGTATTATGGATAAAAGCCGCTACGGCAATTATATCCCGAACGATGGCAATATAACAAATATGGTAAAGACCGCGCTTATAAACCCGGGTTACGTTTTTACGCAGTTGTTGACAGCCGAAAAGGTGATATACCTGTTTAAAATGCTTGTACCGCTTGCGTTCCTGCCATTTATGACAAAAAAGGGGGTGCGTTTTACTCTTCTTTTCCCGTTAATACTTATGAGTCTTATGACTAATTATGGGTATCAGTTTAATTTACGGTTCCAATATCAGTTCGGCGTTCTCGCGTTTTTATTTTACATGACGCTTTTGAACGTTTCCGAAATGAAGGGCTTTAATAAACGATTCGTCCTGTCTTTTGCTGCGGTCGCTGCGGCGATGATATTCTGTTTGAATTCCCTGCCGGATTCCAGTGTTATCAGACGTTATATAAACAATAAAGTAAATTATTCAAAAATAAACGAGGCATTAAAACAAATTCCGCCAGACGCATCAGTAAAAAGCTCTACGTTCATTCTTGCGCATATTGCCAACCGCGACGAGATCTACGCTATTGATTACGAAGCTTATCATAATACCGATATAGTACATAACACTGATTATATTGTTCTCGATATGCGCGGAGACGCGGATGCAGAGGATAGCATCGCGGGGAACTACATCAATAACGCTTTACGAAATGGTTACAATCTGCTTTTTGAAGAAAAGGGGCTTATTATTATTCTTATACGAAGGGATTTAACAGCGCACAGATGTACAGAAATTTTGAAGGTACCTTGCTAAAAACAAAAAAACCAAAAACACCAGGAATGTCTCTCATCACTTCAATAGAAGATCTCCCCGCCGCGCTGGCCGCTTCATTAAGTGCGGAAGAAAGGGAACTTATCCAAAAGCTTAAAGCGTCTCCCTTCCCCTTCGCCGTAACGCCTCATTTCGCTTCTTTGGCCGCACCGGATCGCAGCGATCCAATCAGACGGCAGTTCATACCTGATCCCCTCGAAGAGACACACGATCCCTTTGCCCTAGATGATCCTCTCGGCGAAGAGCGTTACCGGATCACAAGCCGGTTGGTGCATCAGTATAGCGACAGGGCGCTGCTTCTCGCAGGCGGCACATGCGCCGGTTTCTGCCGTTACTGCTTTCGCCGCGCTAGATTGAAGAACGCCGCCTTTATAAGCGATGCGGAGCTTGAGCCGGTTTTAGCTTACCTTGAGTCACACCCCGCCATACGCGAAATCCTTGTCTCAGGCGGAGACCCCCTAAGCGCCGATGACGGAAAACTGGAAGAACTTTTCGGAGGACTCCGCAAGGCACGGCCTGATTTATTCATCCGCCTTTGCAGCAGGGTTCCTGTAACAAACCCGAAAAGGTTAAGCTCCCAGACCGTAGACCTTCTTCGCCGCTTTAAGCCTTTGCGCCTTGTTACCCACATTAACCACGCAACGGAGCTTTCACCTGATACACGGGCGGCTCTTGCTTCTCTTGTAGAAGCCGGTATCCCCGTTCATGTGCAGACCGTACTGCTTAAGGGAATCAACGACAATGCCGAAACCCTCGCCCTGTTATTCCACGAGTGTCTTATCTTAGGCATTTCGCCATATTACCTTTTTCAGTTGGATCTTGCCCCCGGTACTGCCCATTTCAGGGTTCCCCTTAGAAAAGGCCTTTCCATCTACCGTGAACTGGAACGCCATATTTCCGGCCTCGCCTTGCCGGCATACGCGGTGGATTTGCCTGGCGGCGGCGGGAAAATACGCCTTAGCGAAGACGCGATTGCTGGTGAAGAGGATGAGGTTCTGCTTTTAAAGGGGCATGACGGGAAGCTGTGGAAATATCCGGCTGAATAAATTGGCTTACAGATTAATAAAGCTTTTTCTGCTATACTTTTCCCATGCAAATCCCCTCTTTCCCTGAGTTTACCCCCCTCACTTTTGAGCTTAAGGACGAAATGCATCCAAAGCTTTATCATGCTGTGGACGGGATTTCGGAGTTTACTTTTGCCGGCCTTTATATGTTCAGAAAGCGTTACGGATACCGCGTCTCCAGGCTGGAGGACAAAACCTTTATTCTTTCGGGGATTCAGCCCCCTCACGCCGACGGCGAGGCGGAAAAGAGGTTTTTTTCGACCCCCCTTGCCGCGCCAGGCAGAGGCGTGCTGGAAGAACTCTTTAAAACCCACGATTTCTGGAAGAATATACCGGAATCGATAATAATCCCCGAAAAAGAGCGCCTTGAGGAATGGGGCATAGAGATCAACGAAGACCGCGATAACTTTGACTACCTTTACCTTAGAAGCGATCTGGCAGAGTTGGCAGGCAAAAAGTACCATAAAAAGAGGAACCTTGTGGCGCAGTTCTTAAAGTCATATACCCATGAAGAAAAGCCCCTGACGCCGGAACGGATAGTCGACGCAAGGGAAATCCTTGAGCGCTGGCGGGAGAATAAAGGGAACGAAAGCGATTACATAGCCTCAATGGAAGCCCTTGAGCATTTCGGGGAGCTTAACATGAGCGGCTTATTGTTCTATATTGACGATAAGCCTGCGGGCTGGTGCCTTGGGGAGCCGGTTGCCGGGGGCAGGATATTTGCGATTCATTTTGAGAAAGGCCTGGAAGAGTACAAAGGTATCTATCAGTACATCAACCAGACCTTTGCGGCCTCCCTGCCTGAGAGCATCATCCACATCAACCGCGAACAGGACCTTGGGGACGAGGGCCTGCGCCAGGCAAAGATGACCTACCGGCCGTCGGGGTTTGTGCGTAAATATACCGGATACAGCGCCGGAAAACAATAAAGGAGACCAAAATGCAGAAGGATATTCTAGTTTTATTTGCAAAGTACAACAAAGTTGCGAATCAGAAGATGGATGAGGTGATAAAAACCATTTCCAAAGAAGAATGGGATAAGGATCTGGGCGGGTTTTTTAAATCAGTCAGGGGACTTTGTTCTCATCTTTATATCTGCGACTTCAACTGGCTTAAACGGTTTTCCCGCCTGCGGGATTTTAATGTTTTTAAGGAAGCCCTTTTTGCCCGTGATCCATATTCTTTTAAAGAAGTGCTTTTCGCGGACATGGCTGAATATTTTACCAGCCGCTCTTTGTTGGACGAGAAAATCATTGCCTTTATAGATGAGGTGAACGATAAAGACTTAAACTCAGCTTTAAAGTACAGCGATTCCAGCGGAAACTCGTACGAAAAGAACTTCGGCGGTCTTGTTATGCACAGCTTTAACCACGACACCCATCACAGGGGCATGATCTCATTGTACCTGGAAATGCTTGACCGGAAAAACGATTTCGCTTCTTTCAACGCCGTACTTTAAGCTCTAAAGCTCTAAAGCAAATTTTTCAGATTCCGATACTCTAAATGATAAAGGATCAGAACTTGTGCGCCCGTTGGGCCTCCACGATTCGGTCCGGAGGAACATTTATGTTCCCCCTCACCTTCCGGGAACGGGTGGGGTCGAGGGTTCATGGCACCAATTTCCATTAGAGCTGTGTTTACGCGCAGATCTTACGGCATGGATGCCGCGGCGCCAAATGCTGTCACAGGGACAGAAGACGCCGGAAATGCCAAAGGAGTGTTTTATGATAATTAATCACAACTTGAGCGCAATGTTCGCCGACAGATCCCTCAAAGTCACCAATGTTTTTCTTGACAAAAATATGGAGAAACTGTCCAGCGGCTTGCGAATCAACCGCGCAGGTGATGATGCTTCAGGGCTCGCTGTTTCTGAGAAGATGCGGAGCCAAATCCGCGGTTTGAACCAGGCGTCAACAAACGCCCAAAACGGTATTTCGTTTATTCAAACAACGGAAGGCTATCTCCAGGAATCTGAAGACATCATTCAGCGTTTGCGTGAGCTTGCGGTAATGTCCTCGCACGGTATTTACACCGCGGAAGACAGGCTTTACATACAGGTCGAAGTTTCAGCCCTTGTGGCGGAAGTAGACCGTATCGCTTCTCATGCGCAGTTTAACGGCATGAATCTTCTTACCGGAAGGTTTGGCCGGCTGATGGGCGAAAATGTGGTTACCGCTTCCATGTGGTTCCATATCGGCGCCAATATGGATCAGCGAACGCAAGTATTTATCGGCACCATGACTGCCAAGGGTCTTGGGATCCGCAACGTCGGTGACGATTCTATTCTTTCACTGTCCGAACCGGACAGTGCCAACCGTGCCATTGGAACCCTTGATAACGCTATTAAGAAGATCAACAAGCAAAGAGCTGATCTCGGCGCCTACCAGAACCGCTTGGAACACGCAGTCCGCGGCCTTGATGTTGGAGCAGAAAATTTGCAGGCATCGGAATCCAGGATCCGCGATACTCAAATGGCGACTGAAACTGTTTCTTACACCAAGAACCAGATTCTCGTCCAGTCAGGTACCGCAATGCTGGCTCAGGCGAATCAGAAAGGTCAGACGGTTCTACAGCTTCTGCGGTAGCATTACCGCAAAGCCGTCTCGGGAAGGCGCCTGGTCTGTCCGGCCACTTACAGTGGCCGGCTGGCCGGGCCTTTTTTTTGGCTGTTTAGCCAATGCGAGTAACCCGGCCGCTTGAAAAATCCGTGATTTGCTGTATATAATAAGCATAAAAATTGAGAATACTGCCTCAGTAAGCCGACGAGCGAAGGAGTATATCATATATGTCGCGTGATTTGGATTATTTGATAGTAGGCGTTGATATTTCCAAAGAAGAACTAAATGGGATGCTTGGGCAGACAGAGAAAAAAATTACTCCGGGCACCAGTGACGGCGAACGCTTTGAGGCATATCTTAGAAAAGGGCAAATACTACAAAAACTGGAAAGATATAGTGAAAGTAAAGAACCACTGGAAGAAGCAATAAAGTTAAATCCCGAAAGCGCGGAAGCTCATATCAGGTTGGGGAATGTTTATGATGAAGAAGAAAATTTTGACAAAGCAATAGCCTGTTATAATAAAGGTCTGTCTCTTGATAAATCCTATGCTTATGGGTATTGCATGCTTGGGCAGGAATATTTTCATCGGGCGCATTTTTACAAAGCTTATTTATATAATAAGAAGTCTGATAAGGGGCATAACTATTATGATGATTATGATAAAGCCATTAAGATTGATAAAAACTGTTTTTTAGCCTACAAACTTAAAGGATTTGCGCATTATAAAGAAGGAGAGTTTGAAGAAGCAGTTAAAAATTATAACAAGGTGATAGAGATAAAAAATAATGATTTTAATGCTTATCATACTTTTGGCGAGATTTACGTTGCCAATGGAGACTTTAAGAATGCTTTAATAAATTACACAATGTCGGCATATTACAAATGTAACGATGAAATTAAAGAAAAAATTGACATAGAAGAACTGGGTAAAAACAAAGACGATGAAAAATTCAGATATTTCCCCTATTACTTTAAAGAGTTTATTAGCGATTTAATGCGGTTTGGTATTGATATTAACGATAATTACAAAAAATTACTGGGAGCTCTGTATGCATTATGGTATTTAAGCTATTCAGATAAAAATGCCAATAATCCTAATATTTGCAGGTATATAAGTCTTGGTGGTTTGGTTAAAACCATCGAAAATTTTTCTTTGCGTCTTAGCCCCGCAAATTATCAAAATGACCCAAAAGAAGGAAAGGCATTCTTTGAAAAAATTGAACAACATATAGAAGAAGAGGAAAAAGATAAAAAGGAAGAGCTGCTTAACTGGCTTGCGGAAATAAAATTAAAAAGCACGGAAGAAGATATAGTAACATTCATCTGTTGTTTTTCTGATAAATATGATGAAGTTTCCATGTGGAACAGTTCTTATGGCTATAAAGGCGGAGGATGCGCTATTGTAATTGATAGGACAAAGATTAAGGAGATTGAACTTGACGATCAAGGCAAAGGAACCACCCCAAAAAGTCTTTATAGTAATTTAGCCGAACTATATAAAGTTATATATATTAAAAATAAAGACTCGTCTGATACAGAGACTCTGGAAGGAAACGGTGTTTTCACGGCTGACTATTTATTGGATGGCATAGCAAATTCTTTACAATTAATATTTGATTCAAAAGAATTCAATTCTGGCGGCGTGAAAAGAAGAAATATAACAGGGGCGCTGGCTAAATTATTTTCTCAAATAGCTCATATGATGAAATATGATGATTATGAATATGAGAATGAATACAGGCTGATACATACAGCACAAATAGCTGACTTAAGAGACTATATTCACAATGAAGATGGGATATATCTTTATACGAAAGGTGAGTTATTTCCAAGAAAGTCAAGACCGGAAGAAAAGACAGACGAAATACTACTTGGGCCAACAGTTGAGGAAATTAAACGCTTTAAGATAGAACACCAAATCAAAAGCAAAGAACATGATGTGGAAGTCAAACGTTCTAAAGCGCCATACCGAAAAGCTTAACAAACAGCCTCCAAAAAATTGAGGACATTTTTATGAAATACGGCTTCAATTTCGTCTTTACAAAAGCCATCATTAGTCAGGCGGTTTTTTATTAATGTGTAACCGGTATCATGGAACAAGGTATCAGGAATATGTAATGGGACGCGAAAAACTTGAGAAAAATAATTCAGATCGAAAAAATCAGGCCCCAAAGCTACGGATGCCGCTCCCGCTGTTTCTATAAACATTTTTATCTGATTAATCAAATCGTTCATCAATATGCCGTCGTTTTCCAGCGGGTCATAGGATTGCGCCGAGATAATGTCGTTGAGAAAAGGAATTCCAAATAAGGTGTTTCTTTTTCCAAGCAGCTCTATAGTCTTTGCGGAAAGAGAATTAGAACGGTTTTCCCTGTTAGTGTATACGTCTTTGCAGGCGCAATGCGAAACAACGATTTTTCCGTGGAAACAGGAAGCAATTTTTTCTGTCCAGAAATCATCCAGGTGGCTCAAATCAAGGATAATATTGTGTTTCTCCATAACGTTCAAAAGTTTATGCCCATCATCGGTAAGCCCGGTCTTATAGCAAAAATATTTATTGTCGTTATTATGGTATAACTGAATCATAATTAAACCATGTTTTTTATATCCCGATATTTGCTTATAGTCATTCAAAATATTTATATTTTCAAGCGTGAAATATAATTTTATTTTATTATACTGTGCATTAATATACACAAGAGCTTCTTCAATGTTATTATAAAGCTTATTTTCACCGTAATAAACAGGAATTAATTTGGGATTAAATTCCGGAACAAGAACAGCGCCCTCAATTTCACATTCCGATAATATAGTGTTTGGAAGGTAGTGTGTATGCAGAAAAAACAGTTTATTCATAAGGCAATCCCCATGACAGACAGCAGTTCAAGCAATGCGGATCAAATTCCCCCATAAGCATATTTGACCTGAAGACATTCAATGCCTCACCATTCCAGATTGACTGAAAATTTTCCGCCTGTAAACAGCCGAATTTGCGATTTAGCTCGCAACAAGCCGTAAGATCGCCGTTTGCGTATAAAAAGATGTGTTTCCATGGAGCAACACATAACTTTTTTCTAATCGTTTTATTTTCAGAATATTTATTAAACCTGAACCCTAATTTTTTACTTTCTGCATAACGAGCGCACCTGGCAATGTAATCATCAAATGCCGGCCTGTCTTCTATGTTATCCAGCCGTAGTTTCTGCCATGCGTTATCCGGCATACAGGGACGAACCTCTGACACAAACAAAAAGTCAACATCTGCGCTATAAGCCAAATCTATCATCTTATGAACAGAATTGCGCGTCAATTGACTGCAAACCATATTGATAGTAAAGGAAAATGCTTTATTGGCGTTTTTTCGCGCTGCCTGTACCCTGTGCAGGTTATTTATCACAACATCAAAATTACCGTTCGGACGCTGCAAATTAAATTTCGCCTTGTCGGAATCATCCAATGACACAGTAAGCTGCATATTTGATTTGATAAATCTTTTGATTAAGTCATCTGTCAAAAGGGAGGCGTTTGTGATAAGATTTAGCCTGCGATATTCATTTTCCGCCGCAGCATCAAAGACTTTTTCAAAATTGGGATTAAGCAGGGATTCCCCCGTCCCCTGCAATTCAATTTCGGATGCGTGAGGAATCAACTCATTAATTAAAATACCAGATAAATATTCGTTTAAATTTTCCCCGTATGATTCATATCCATGCCGGCAGGTTATACATTTAAAGTTGCACTTACTGGTTAATTCAACATGTATTCTTTCAGGATATGTCAAAGGTGGTAAATTCATGGTTACAATACAACACCGATTCCAAGTATATCTTTATATTTTTTGGGCAATGAGGCAGGTTTTCCGGAATATATTATTTCCCCATCTTTTAGATAGATGATCCAGTCTGAATTACCGACAAAAAAGGGATGATTTTCGCCGATGATAACACTGTTGTTTTTTGAAACCAATTTCTTTAGCACGCGCAAAACATTTGCCATGTCCTCAATATGTAAACCTTTTGCCGGAGAGTCCAGAATAAACAGACAGCGATCCCCCAGTTTTTTTGCAAGTTCTTTTGTTATTTTGATTCTTTGGCTTTCACCGCCGCTCAAAGTAGTGGATGGCTGCCCTAAAGTCAGATAAGACAATCCAACCTCATTTATAAATCCTATTTTTTGGGCTATAGATTTTCCTTTGCCTTTCCCGGAATATAATTTATGCACATGGTCGCAGGAAAGCATCAATAGTTCACCAATCGAAAAACCGCTTTCTTTGACAGTTAGTATGCGTTTATTGTATCTGGCGCCCTTACATTCAGGGCACGGTATTTGTATTATTTCTTCGCCTGTTTCTATATCAGTGTAACCGCCTCCTTTACATTCCGGACATTTACCGGCGGTATTATAAGAGAAATCGGATAAACTAAACTGCGCTTTCTGATTTTGAGCAGTTTCTAAATACATATTGCGCAGTCCATCCATAATACGGGCGTATGTCGCCGGTGTACTCATTGAATTATTGCCTATGGGGTTTTGGTCAATGATATAAGGCCGCCGTATATAATTTTTTCCGGTAGTTTCGCCGTCAATTCCTTCCTTGTTTTCCCACGCATTTGAGGATTTATCACAAGCACGAAAAATAATATCCAGCATAGAACTTTTTCCTGACCCTGTCCCGCCGCAGATTGAAACAACGCCGCCCAGCGGTACTGTAATATCTAATTTCGAGAATGAATGGAAATTGACATTATTTATTTTTAATAGTTTTTTCGACCCGAGTTCGATATTGAGTTTTTCATTTCTGGCCTTATTCATCGTTTCCCAGCTTTTTGTCTTTTTAAATTTCGCAATGGTTCCGGAAAACATTATTTTTCCGCCTGATTCCCCGGCGAAAGGCCCCAATTCCACAATAAAATCAGATGATGAAATAAGCGGAATGGAATGGTCAACAGCGATTACAGAAAGGCCCAGCGAGACAAGGCGTTTAAGGACATTTGCCGTCTCCAATGCCTCCGAGTGAGACAAACCTGCCGCCAGTTCATCAACAATAAATAATTCCGCATCGCTATTGATTATAAGTTTCATGAATCTGCATTTGTTATATTCGCCAAGACTCATATCACAGATATATTTATTCATTTCAACAGAAGACAGCCTCAGTTGTTTGGCAATTGAAATTAATTCCGAAAGCGGCAATCGTAAATCGTTCTCTTTTTTTTTCAGATATTCAGACAGTGAGATATCAGAAACAGCGTCCCGCTCTTCTCTCCCTGTTATATAACGGTATAATGTATGTTTCTGGGAATAACCGGAAGATCGCTGTTTAAACAGGGCCGGTTTTACCGGAATTGACACTTCCGGCTTTTGTTTTACATAACCGGCCATGATAACTTCTTCCGCCAAAGTTGACTTGCCGCTCCCGCTTCGCCCCACAAAGGCAACATACTTATTCAAAGGGATAGTAAGCGACACGTTCTTTAAATTGTTTACCGATACGTTTGTTATGTTTATAACATTCATGTTTTAATCCTCGTAAATTCCAGGATAATAGTCATGGGTATCTTCGAAAGCCTGTCCATCATAATACTGTCTGTATTGTAACCATTGTAAAAAAAAGCAGAATGTCTTAAATCAGGCTTTGGTTCTTCGAAATTGTCAAGCCGCCACCCATTGTCAGCAAAAACATGAAATATATAAGACAATGGATAATGAAAGCGCGTAAATTTCTGTCTACTCCGATTCCCGTATATGATTTTATCTTTTCGCCCCGGTTGATAATATGATTTTATCTTTTCACATTCTACATCGCCGTCAAAGAGCGTTGTCCAAAAAGGGTGGAATTTCGCTATAAAACATTTACTGTCATTATCGGTTATCCTGTTTAGTATATGAAAAAAATCATCATTCAATTCTATATAATCCAGCGAACCGAAAAATGTGACATTGGCAAAGGAGATATCTTTAAAGATAACGGAATCAGGAATCATTCCAAAATCCAATGCATGAAAACGCAGATTGGGGAGGGGATACTTTTCTTTGGCATCCTCAATGGCGCTTTCTGCGGGATCAATTCCTGTTACTTCGTCATGTGACATTTTGGCGAGTAAAAAGGTGTTTGTGCCGTTTCCACAGCCTATATCCAACAGATTGCCTTTACCGCTGTATATTTCATCCGGCCGTATTCCTTTCAATCCAAGGCCAATGTGTAAAAGATCGTCGGCAAATACCGCCGCTTTATAATACTCATCGCTGTAAGCATTCCAGGATTTAATGTTTTCTTGTATTGATTCTTCTTTAGTTATTGTCATAATAGCCATACCATTTTAACTGATTGAATTTATTGCCGTAGACAAAACCAAAATGCGGTTCTTCGGAATATCGCACAATATCTCCTTCGCCGAGCGTAACAATTTCGAGAAATCCCTCATTGACAAGGTCAAAAACAAACTGCGGCGTGAATCCGTTATTCAGCAAATATTCCATTGGTATTTCAGTCTGCCGAAAAATAAGCTTTTCTGAAAAATTATTGTCGAAATATACAAAACCATCCCTGCGCCGCCATTTTCCCATAAGGAACGAATCTTTTGTTCTCACCTGTATCACAGAAGGAGCGATACGGAATGTCGTGTCATTTCTTAATAACAATTTTTTTGGGATGTTGTTTTTAAGTCTGCGCGCGCCGGCGATGGTATGACCGCTTGTTAACAAAATATGAGCCGGATTGTACTTGTTGTCAAACTTTTCCCGTAAACTTTCTATAGCGAGCTGTATTTCGTGATTCGAGAAACTGTAGGAAGCGCTATGCCATCCGGGTTTTTTATGCATTTCGGTTTCAAATGAATAGTTTAGCTCTTTAGACACAGGCGCCGAGCCATAGAGAATAAATTCAGAGCTGTTATAGTTATCAGGGTGTGAATATTTATCCAGAAGAAAATTCACCGTTGCTTCCCTGTCACTTTCGGTTTCACCGGGGTAGGCAAACATAACGTAAGTATGAACCAAAATATTGTAACGGCGGCAGAGGGCGATTGTCTTTGCTGCGTTATCAACAGTTATCCCTTTATTCATCAGATCAAGCATTCTTTGCGAACCTGATTCAAGACCGAATTTTATAAAAACACAACCGGCGCCGGATAACAACGCAATAAAATCCTCGTCTGCAAAACCGTCGTCGAAACGGGCGTTTGTTCCCCAGTCGAATGACGCGCCGTTTTGTAAAATATTATGGCAAAACGCTTTTAGTATGAAGATTGGAATTGCACTGTCAAGAAAATAAATACAATCAAACACACCTTCTTTGCTTTTATTGACACAAAAATCAATCATGCTTTTATAGTCATAATTTGCATTAAGACACTCGTGGTCCTCTCTGTCCGAACAGAATTTACATTTTCCCCAATAACATTTGTAGGAAAATCGCAATGGGAGTACCTTGGCGGGTGAAAAATACATGGCGCTCTCTGCAGCATTGATGAGAGGCGGGCATACATCAAGTTTTGTATCACAGATGTCTTTAGGAACGATAAAAGGGGCAAAACTTTCTTCTGTCTGCAGGTTTTGTAGATACCGGAGCAGCGCCTCACCTTCACCCGCGAAAACCGTATTACAGTATTGAGCAAGAGGGCCTGTTGAACCGGCAGAATCAACAAAAGAATTAATAAACCCTCCTCCAATTATTATGTACGCATCAGGATTAGTCTCATGTATGACAACACAAAAAAGCAAGGCAAAGAAAAGCTGGCTTTCGAAAGTGATATTAACGCCGATTACATCAAATTTAACAAGAACATCTTTACACATCCATGATTGAATCAAAGTCTTTAGGTTCGAATTGGAGTGTTTATTGATAAAAGCCTCTATGTCATCCCACATATTCCACTGATAGCTGCAGTCAAGACCGTCCATCCTGAAACGCAGATCGGTGAACTGAAAAGAGTAAAGATCATAGCAAGCCCTCGCATAGTCCATTAAATGCCAATAGTTCGCAATGGTTTTACAATTGCGCAGAGCCGCCTGTAGTTCACTGTATGAAAACACCGTTTCAAACGACTTGATAAATTTAAGGCATGCCGTATATTCAATTGAGTCAAGATCGGTATTGTTAGGTAATTCGTCTGATGTTATAGTTTTTGCATTATCTACTATGTGTCTTAAAAAAGCTATATTACAATCATTAATCTGAAAAGGATAGTTGATTTTCTTTGCATATCCCGCCATTTGATACGGGCCGAGCAGAGGGACTGTGGGATCACAAAGAGGAGGTATAAATAAACACATTCCCTTCTTTGACATATTCACGTTATTTCGTTTCTTCTATTAGTCCTAATTTAAGCAAGCTGCACAAAAATGTTTCGACGCGCTTTTCAGCATCATCTCCGCTGAATTCTTCAAGCACGCTTTTTGTAATGTCCAGAACAGTATGGTTGCCGTCTATGAGCTTCCAGACAAATTCGCTGTCTCTGTTAAGGGAAAGCGCCGGCGTTTGTTTTGAAATTAAAAGGAGGCCGAAAGATTCTTCCCGGGTACGCACTCCATCGGCTATTTTATACACTGTCTCGTTTTTTAATACTTCCATCATTCATTCCTCACCATGTAGGGATCGCTCCCGCAAATATTTTTTGTATATGCGTAGGCCGCAGCCCGGCATCCTCCGCGGCAGACGCCAAATTGCTCACATTTTACACACGCCTCAGGAACATCACTTCCGGCGATATGCGACTTGTATACGTCCGACCGTGCTTTTATTTCCCTGAAACTGTTATCAAGAATATTTCCGATGTTAATTCTTGACATGCCGCACATAAGCACATTACCGTTAACATCGATATAAAATCTTGAGCCCCCAAAATGACAGTAGGAACAGAAGCAGCTTAAGTCGTGAGGCAGAACACAGTATGGTACTGAATTAGCCAGTATAACGCTGAAATCCGGATACTTCTTCATTTTTTCATTCGCTGCGTATAGCGCGCTAACTAATTCTTTTTGAGAGAGAGCAAGGTCTTTATTCTTTGCGCCAAGCCCCGCTGGGGTAAATCGCGTCAGCGTCATTTCACGCAGTCCCATACCGTACAGCATGTCAATGGTTTCGGAAAGAAAAGAAATATTTTGGGAGGTCATAACAAAATTAGAGGCAGTTCTTACATTTTGATCAAGGAAGCGCTTGATGACTGAAACTGCGGAATCATAACTCCCCGGAATGCAGGTTAACTCTTCGTGCAGGCGCTTGCTGCCGTGAAGAGATACATTTACGCTATGGATTCCGTGTTTTTTTAAAAGACTGACGATTTCAGCGCTTATCAGAGTTCCATTGGTTTGTACCATTACCTTTTGGAAAAGAGCGGAACAATGTATAAATATATTTTGAAATTCCGGGTGCAGCAAAGGTTCTCCGCCGGTTAGTACAATTTCAGGGACATTTTCCTGGGATATTTTTTCCAGTATCTCATAGGTCTTGTTTGAAGTTATCGGACGCTGGCTGTTGTAGCAAAACTTGCACAATAAGTTGCATTGTTCAGTCAACTCAAACTCCACCCTGACAGGGTCCATATTGATGTTTAGTTCTATCAGTTTCTGTGTATTCATCAGCCTTGCCACTTCTTTGTTTTGAGTGTTTCACCGCAAGATATAATTGACTGGTCATACACAACACATCCGCCTTTACAGCGGGAGAACTCATCGCAATTCCGGCATGGGGGCGGAATATGACAGAGGTTTTCGTATTTTTTCCAGCCGTCTGCATTCCAGATTGTTTTGAAACTTTCCTGTTTTAGATTTCCGATGACATCGTTTGAGATCGTACACGGCGTAACATCTCCTGCGGGGCTGATACGGACAAGGCCGTAACCGTATTGACAAGGGATGTTAAGCAAACGCAGTTTTTCATAATATGACTCATCGATCTCACAGAACGGTACGGGGCCTGGCAGGCTCACGTCGCTGATATTTTTGAAGTCATCTTTGACTTTTAAAAGCAGATCGATAAGCTCCATTGTTTGTCTGCCGTCAAGGAGCAAGGGTTTGTTTTTTATTTCGTTTAGAATATACCTCGTAGAGCAAAGCGCGTAACAATCCATATCAGATATGACTTTACCGATATTGTATATATCTTTATAGTTTTCTGTTGAGGTACAGACATTCACTTCGACTTGGACATTGTTTTTCCGCCAAAGAGCGATGCCTTTTAATACATCCTTAAAAGCCCCGACCCTGCCGGTCATCCGATCGTGCGCTTCTTCCCTGGAATGAAGAATTGATGTACAAACGCTGTTCATATAACGCGAAACAAATCCGGCTGTATCAGCGTCTACCAAAGTTGAATTTGTATTCATGTGCAGATCAAAATTCAGACTATGGGCATATTCTATAATTTCCCGAAAATCATCCCGCATTAACGGCTCACCGCCGTTGAAATTTATCCTGAACACGCCGGCATGATGGAGTTGTGTCAATATATCTTTTACTTGTGCTGTGTTAAGTTCGGTTCCTTCGATGTGCCCAAGCGGATTGTAACAAAAATAGCATTTATTGTTGCATTTTTCGGTCAGTTCAAATTGAACATACAAGGGGGATCGGGGGCGTTCTATTTTTGTTATCGTCAACCATCATACTCCATCACCGCATAGAAGAGAGGCGCTGGGGTATTTCCCCAACGCCCTTTTCTTACTTACAGGCACTGCAGGCTGTACACGCTGTACAGGCACAGCAGGCATCCATGTCTCTCTCGTCAAAAACCACTTCTGTTGTTCCGGAAAATGGCTCTTTAAACGGGTCGAACACCTCAATTTGAGGCATAAATTCCTTCTGCATAAGTCCTCCTAAACGCTTGAAATATGAAACCACCTCCCCTCATTTGCTCCCCAAAAAAACCTATAATTCCTTATATTATAAGGAATTACAACATTTTTTAAGGAGGAAGTTAGCTCCCTTATCCCAATTTATTGTATTTCTGATGCTTTGTCAAGGGTGGGACATATTGTAGCCACGGAAATCAATTTTCAAATAATTTACCACGAACCTCACTAACCAACACGAACTTGCTGTTAGAAAACCATTTTTAACCTTCAAATTCTATGAAATAAGATGGATCAAGAGGATTTTCCGACAAATATCGGAGTAAGGGTTCGTGGTGTTCGTGGTAGAATCTCTTCTTAAATTCCTTATTTCTCCATATATTTGTCTAGCCGTCGAACAAACGTTTGTAAAATTGATTTCCGTGTATTGTAGCTGACATAGTATTTAGCGGCTTTACGGCAAAAGTTAGCCACACAATTTATCGTCTAAAGACTACGAAAATGCGGTTTTTAAGGTTGTCTGTCCATAATGTGTCTACATTATGGACAGACTCTAAGTAACCGTCAAAAAGTGGCGGCTTTAACAAGCGAATTATTTATGGGTTTTAAAGAGTGGCACTGGCGCCAGCTTTACGCTGTTTTCTTTTATGATTATGAGACATCAAAGGAAACGTTTGGATAAAGTACGCCGCAGGAATACTGGAACGATGAACGGGTGAACGCGCTCAAGGAACGGCTTAGGGCAGGGATTAAGGTTTTAAACCAGATCATCAACAGGCCCTGCAATACATGCTGAGCTGGATGTTGTCAAAATATCTGTCGATGGACGCGGTAAGACCCTCTCCAAATTCCGACACTTTATAACAATTAGGATATGCAGTACAGTAAAAGCGTGGATGGCAGTATTGAGTTCAACAAGTCTGCTTTTAAGCACGGAATTACAGAAGAAGACATCCGCTATGCCTTTGCCCATATTATTTTTGACCACCCCGTAGCCGGAAAGAATGAAAAGAATTTGCTCATAGGTTTTGATACAAAGGCCAATGTACTGGAAATAATGTACAATGTGATAGATGATCATATAATAAACGTATTTCATGCGATGAAATGCCGAAGAAATTGGCTTAACTACGCCGAAAAGCAGGAGGAATAATGGCCCAGATGACAGAAGAAGAAGCCGACGCTCTGGACGAACTATGGACAAAAACCACGCCCAAAATTGATACTAGTAAACCCGGATACTTTACCCAGCATATGGCCCATTTAGTAGAGGTAGACAATCTTACGGCGGCTTACCTGCGGGCACGCGCCGATGCAACCCATAAGACCCCGACACAAATAATCGGCGAAATGGTAAGGGAACAAATACACGCCTCTGTGTAAAAGCGCCTGCTATTTCGCCTGCTCCTGCCAGGCGTGAATGAACTGAAGGGCGTATTGCTGAATGCCGTCAAAGTACCTGTCGATGAACGCGGACAGGTCTTGGCCCACAAAGCGGTAGTGCCAGCTTTCCCAGCGGTAGCCGGTTATTTCCTCGTAGCCGTCAGGGAAGGAAAGCGACCAGCCAAAGCGGCTTGCGTTTTCCTTTAGCCATTTGCTGGCGGGGGTAGCGGCGAAAGCGTCGTCAATCGGGGAGAAGTCCACGGTCAGCCCAAGCTGATGCTGACTTTTGCCGCTTTGGGCGGACTCGCGGTCGGCGGTTTCTTTGCCGTAAGTGTTTACTGCCCGTTTGTAAACCTGGGCCTGATAAGCGGCCGAGCGGTAGGTAGAGCCAATCACAAAAGCAATTCCGTCTTTGGCAGCGGCGGAAGCCATTTCCTGCAAAGCGTCGGCGGCCATTTTTCGCAGCCTAAGACCGCTCTGGTCAAGGCGGTAAAGCCCGGCTTGCAGGGAAACCAAATCGTCAGGTTCGTAGCCGTCCGGCAGGGGATGCTGCTTGTCTACCAGGTAATAGGTGAACGGATCTTGCTGCAAAATAACGAGGAGTTCCATAACAAAGGCGGGACTTTCAAGGACCGAGGCGGCCACACTTCTGGCAAGCCTGTCGGGGATAGCAGCTTCGCCGAAGATCAAGCGCCAGTAATCTTCGACATAAGCCCCCCTGTCCGGATCGATACCCGTCGTCTCCTGGCCTCCCTTAAAAAAATTGGCAATTGTTTCGGCCAGGTCGGGCAATTCTTCCCCCTGGTTTTCTGTAGCCTTAACCGTGTCATTTCCCTGGGTGTCTCTTTTGGTGCATGAAAAAAAGCATAGCGCCACCACAAGCCAAATTAATGTGCGCTTCATTAATCTATTATGAAGCAGAAAAACCGCTGTTTGTCGAGCAGGCGGGGAGCGTGTTGGGCTTCTAATGTCTTGTAGAACAAACCCAATCATATTAAAATGCAATAAACAGAGATTGTAAAATGGATTTATCAATAATTAGCTATGATTCAAACTCGGCGCAGTTTAAAAACTTATCCAGTGTGGATGAATTGGCGCAATACCATGACGATTCAAAAATATCATGGGTAAATTTTACAGGATTAGACGATATTGATTCCGTCAAGCAACTGGGAAAATATTATGAGATTCATCCGTTAAGCATTGAAGATATTTTTCATACAGACAGGCAGCCCAAAATAGAACTGTTTGAAAATTACAGGTATTTGTCGATTAAAACCATACAGCGTGAAAAAAGGTTCATTCATTGTAACTATAATCGAAGTAAAAAACAAAAAGGCAGGCAGGAAAAACAAGAAAAAATTGATGAGTTTTTGATAGATCAGATCAGTATCATTATCACAAAGAATACCTTAATAACCTTTCAGGAAATGCAAGGCGACGCGTTTGATGGTATCAGAAAAAAGATACTGGAAAATATCGGGGATATTCGCAAAGCGGGCGTAGATTATTTAGCCTATGTAATTATTGACGCTGTTGTTGATGAATATTATCTTACAATAGATCATCTTGAAGAAGATATTGAGGGTTTCGAGGATCGCTCGGCTAAAACAAACGATGAAACGTTTATCGATGAAATACAGGATACCAAAAAGTACCTTTTGCAGATAAAACGGGCAATTTTGCCGTTAAAGAATTGCTTAAATAAAATTTCCCGCCAGGAGAATTTTTTCAAGAATGATAAGTATAAGCCTTTCTTGCAAGACTTGATTGAAAACACAAATAATGCGTTAATAACCGTTGAAAATTACCGCGAGTGGCTTTCAAACATAATGGACGTAAATTTATCTGTTGTGTCTTATCAGACGAACAAGGTAATGAAGGTATTAACAGTAATTTCCACGATATTTATCCCTTTGACTTTTATCGCAGGAATATACGGCATGAACTTCGATTTTATGCCTGAACTGAGATATGGGCCGGCGTACTTTATTGTTTTGGGCGGGATGGCTCTTATTGCGGTAGTAATGCTTATACTTTTTAAAATACACCGCTGGTTTTAATAAAAAATTAAAAATCAAAGACTGGGCAGCCATTGTCAAAGCCAGTATAAAAAAATACAATGAAAAGATCGGGGGTTTTCTGCATGGCTCAAGGTAAAGCCAGAAACGTTTTCAGAAGATTTTTTCAGGGCAGACTAAAGGTGGCGGAATTTGCTATAACTAACGCGTGTATTGCCAAGTGTTCTTTCTGCAACATCTGGAAGCAGCAGCCAAAAGTTTTTGTTGATCGCGAAAAAGCCCTGGAAGTCATTGATCGCCTGGCGGATCACGGGACAGTTCATGTAACAATTACCGGAGGCGAGCCTCTGCTTCATCCTAATGTGGTGGATATGGTTCGCAGGGCAACGGACAGAAAAATGCACACCGCGGTTCTTAATGCGGCCCCCCAGCTTCTGTTAAAGAGCGATATTGTTAAACGCCTGGAAGACGCCGGAAACGATATGATAAGCATTTCTTTTGACTCAGGCGACCCGAAAACAATGGCGGAGTCCCGGCAAATTCCCAACATAATGGAAGATATGGCAAAGGCGGTAGAGTTAATCGGGAAGACCAAGGTAAAAACAATGGCTTCCGTTCTAGTCTGGAACGATAATTACGACAAACTGGAAGAAGTTTGTATCCGCGCTAAAAACATGGGGTTTAATTTTGTTTCTATTAATTATCCCACGTTTTCGCAGTCACAGGTTTATCCTCTTGGCGGAGAGGGGATAAGCCTTTCCCGCGAAAATGTGATTCACGCCCTTCATTCGGCAATCAAACTGCGGAATGAAAAAAAATACGGAATAATCAATACCGCGGTTTCCATGAAAAATATAATTCGTTTTCTAAAAGATCCTTCAAAAGTTATTTACCACTGCCTTGGCGGAACAAACGTGCTTTTCGTGGACTGGTTTTTTGATGTTCACCCATGTATGCAGCTCCCCCATGTGATGGGCAATATTTTAACGATGGGAGAAAGGGATTTTAAGATGTCGCCCTGCAATGAATGTAATATGAGCTGGTACCGGGATTTCAGCGCCATGCTCCACGGCTTAAAATCCGTGCCGGTCTGGTTTGAATCCCTGGAAGGCTTTAAAGCGCTAAAATGACAGCTTGCATTTATCACTATACAAATGTATAGTGATAAAGTGGAATTAGCAGAAAAGTTGGCTATCCTTTCTTCCTCCGCCAAATACGACGCTTCCTGCGCTTCGTCAGGAAGCGGCAGTCCGGGAGGAAAAAGCCGCGGCGATAACTCGACCTTTGGCATTCGTTTACCAACCGGGGTTTGCCACAGTTGGACTGAAGACGGCCGCTGTGTGAGCCTTTTGAAAGTGCTTTTTTCAAACACCTGCCGTTTTGACTGCGCCTACTGCGTCAACCGCTCTTCAGCAGATACACAGAAAACATCTTTTACTGTTAACGAATTGGTCGATCTTACCTGCAACTTTTATAGGCGCAACTATATAGAAGGACTTTTTCTTTCCTCCGGGATCTTCGCGGATCCTGACATTGTAATGGAAAGACTCATCGAGACTGCCCGGAAGCTTAGAACAGATGCCGGTTTCGGCGGCTATATACATTTGAAGATCATACCGGGGGCTGGGGAAAAAATGATTCGGGAGGCCGGACTTTGGGCGGACAGGCTAAGCGCCAACATTGAACTTCCGACCGATAAAAGCCTGCAATACTTAGCGCCGCAAAAGTCGGGTAAGGAAATCCTCGGCGCTATGAAAGATACTTTCAACGCGGGCGCGGAAAACCAGGAGGACAGGCGAAAGTTCAACTTCGCCGGAAAAAACACCGTTCCGCTTTTTGCCCCCGCAGGCCAAAGCACCCAGCTTGTTGTCGGAGCAACTTCCGAAAACGACAGAACAATCATTGGCCTTTCTAGCGCGCTTTACCGGAAATACGAATTACGGCGGGTTTACTACTCCGCATTCATTCCCGTCGGCATTCCGGGCGGAGGCGGCATCCCCGATTCAAGGTTACCGGAAATACCCGGCCTTGCGATGGTTAGTCACGCGCCGCCCAGGCCGTTTTTACTTAGGGAGCATCGCTTATACCAGGCGGACTGGCTACTCCGGTTTTACAAATTCGCGCCCGGCGAAATTCTTGAGGGGGACGAAGGTTTTCTTGAAACAGGACTTGATCCAAAAACGGCCTGGGCGCTTCGCCACCTGGACTTTTTTCCGGTGGAGGTGAACAGCGCAGACTACGATGAGCTTTTACGGGTTCCCGGCATCGGCGCGAAGACAGGCCGCCGGATTATCGAAACCCGGCGTTCCCGCAGCTTGTGCTTTGAAAACCTCCTCCGCTTGGGGGTTGTGCTGAAAAGGGCGCGGCACTTTATCACCGCCTCAGGCGCTTTTATAGAGAGGCCTGAGAATCCCGGCCGGATACGCCGCCTCCTCTCCGACGAGGATTATTTACAGCCTGAACTTTTTGAGTTTTAGGGAGTTTAATAATGGAATTATTTGATGACCCTGTAGAAACGACGCCGGATATATCCGGTATAGATATAACCAGCATCTTCGAGCTTTCCGTTGATGCCTATTACACCGCTCTTTACGCGCAGATGAGCTGCAAGTCCATCAAAAGAGAGATTGCCGCCTTCATCGAAAAAGTAAGCCGTGCAAGAAACAGGGACGAAGCAGACCGCGCCGCCAGAGACCGCGGCGACAGCGACGTGTTGACGGTACTGAAAGAGGCCGGCAAGGTAACGTGCGAAATTCACCGTTTAAGAGGGATGCTCAGGTTCAGTCCTGAAAGCGACGGGGTTTACACAGCCCGCTGCGCGCCTGACAACTTTATCCTCCCCGCCCTGGCGGAACATTTTACCCTTCGCTTCGGCGAAACGCCCTGGGCTATCATCGACGAAAAGCGCGGCCTTTGCCTCCGTAAAGCCAATGGCAGCGAGGCCGTTCTCATTCCCTTTTCCCCAGGTCTTTCAGGGACTGCCGCGGAGAAAGCCGAAAAGGATTCGTGGGAAGATATGTGGCGGCTATACCACAAGTCAATAAACAACGAGAGCAGGAGAAATCCTCGTCTTCAGCGTCAGTTTATGCCTGAGCGGTATAAGAAGTATCTAACGGAGCTAAAACCTTAATTTATACGAATAACCATACTAAGTTCGAAGCCGTGGCGCAGGGCCTTGCCGCGAGCTTGACGGTCGTGGCCTTCACTTACGCAGGCTCTGGCCTGGTTTTTTTCTCACACGCCGTAGGCTCGCGGCAAGGCCCTGCGCCACGGCTTCAGACAAGCCAAGAGTTATTCGAACAAAATAGGTTTTTACATTCGGCAATATATGCATTTCACCCTGCTAAAGCAGGCAAAACCACTCAGTTCGGTGATATGCCTACAGAACCGAAGGTAGCCCTGCCCACGCCCACCCAAAAGCAGTTTTGTTCAGTTAGTCCATGCGGTGAAAGCATTGCAAATTGGATTTATCCATCACACACGTATTGCAGAATCCGGCACTTTAGTTAACAGGCTAAATGTGGCAATGAGGCCGGACGAAACCCAAATGGAAGCCTCTGGAATTCTCCGGCGAAAGGAGACGAGAGAATAAAGGTTAGTCCTAAAGTGCATTGATTGCCTGCCCACTAAATTGTAACTGCCGTATAAATTCACCGGTATAAAAATCTAAAAAAAAGCATTGGGCAGGCGACTCCGAAGCCGGGCTCTACAGGTAGCTTTCATTTGGTGTTTTGCCCGGCCTCTTTAGCTGGTTTAGCTTATTTGTAAGCGCCAGATTCAGCGCTAAATTGGGGCATAGCCCCAGGGAAATCAATTTTCAAAAATAAGAGCCTATGATAAAAATAAAGGATGGGAAGGGACAAACTAAGGATAAGGGAGCATTTTTCAGAAGTTGAGACGGAGAAAGAGTACAATGGCTATTTCTGCAGCGTAGGGGAGGCGCTGACAATAGCGATATTGGGTTCAATATGCGGCTTGCGAAACACCAATCAAATCCATCAATGGGCATCAAGCCAACGCGTCAGCGAGTTTCTGTCGGGGTATTTTCTGATAAATGACATT
>Ga0268262_10001507_pt1 | contig 28672 bp, 17 predicted proteins | sample TergutNc150P3_FD_190354 | JGI IMG/M metagenome (GOLD analysis project Ga0268262, IMG submission 190354) | Nasutitermes corniger P3 segment gut microbial community from laboratory colony in Florida, USA - Nc150 P3 (SPAdes) (version 2) | ecosystem: Host-associated > Arthropoda: Insects >... | reverse complement strand
ATACATTTGAATAAAGTTTGCAAAAATAAAAAGGTTGTTCTTTTTATTGATGAAACAGATAAAACTTCAAATAATATGGTTTTCTTGAGATTTATAGGAATGTTGAGAGACAAGTATTTGGTAAGAGAAAACTCAAAAAAAGCTACATTCCAAAGCGTTATCCTAGCTGGTGTGTATGACATAAGAAACTTAAAACTAAAAATGATTCAAGCTGGCACCCATCAACTTCAAGACGGAGAAAAACGGATAAACTCTCCTTGGAACATAGCGGCAGAATTTAAAGTAGATATGTCTTTTTCTGCGCCAGAAATTACCACAATGCTAGATGAATACGAAAAAGATTACAAAACTGGAATGGATATAGAAACTATATCCAAAGAAATTAGAGCTTATACCAATGGTTATCCTTATCTTGTTTCTAGAATTTGCAAAAAAATAGAAGAAGATTTAGACAGAGATTGGACTATAAATGGGATTCAAAAAGCCGTGAAAATGATTTTGAGAGATAGAAGTACCTTGTTTGACGATATTGCTCAAAATATTGCCGCCAATAAAGAATTGCACGATATGATGTTCAATATAGTAGCCTTGGGCGAACAATACACATATAGCGCAATAGATGCAACAATAGACCTTGGATTGACTTTTGGTTTTTTAATTCGGCAAGGGGATAACGTTGTTATAGGCAACAGAATATTTGAAATATTGTTTTATGAATATTTTATTCACAGAATGAAATTGAAAAAAAGAGAATTAAGGGAAGATTTGGCTTCTGAAGTTGTGTTTAACAACAAATTCAATATGCAGCTCACCATTGAAAAATTCACACGGCATTACTATGAACTTTACAGAGAAAGCGAAAAAAAGTTTATGGAAAGCGAATGTCGAATGTTATTCCTCACATATTTGCGCCCATTGATCAATGGCGGTGGATTTTACCATATAGAAAGCGAAACTCGCAATGCCAAGAGAATGGATGTTATTGTTGATTATAATTCCGAGCAATTTATAGTTGAGCTAAAATTGTGGTATGGAGATACATCGCACGAAAATGCTTTGGAACAGATAGCTGGTTATTTAGACAGCAAAAACGAAAACACGGGCTATTTGCTAACATTTGATTTTAGAAAAGAACAAAATACAGGCAAACCTAAAATGGAATGGGTGGAATACAAAGGAAAAAAGATTTTTGACACAATTGTTGGAATTTAATATTTAGAACAGTAGAAAAAATGCAAACATACCTCCACACAAATATAGAAACGCTTGCTAACAAGTTTTTAGAGGATATTTTATCTAAAAGCAATTTTGGTGCAAGCAACGCAAAAGGCGGGTTTTTAACCGGTGGCAGTTTGATAATTTGCGAATCAAAAGGTTTGCAGGAATATTTGAAAAAGACCTGTGCAGATAAATATAAAATATGGACTGCCTTGCCATTTAAACCTTTGGCTGGGCTTTTAATGCAATGCGCTTATAATTTATCCAAAAACAAAAAAGACGAAAAAGAAAATATATACAATCAGCACAATTTGGTATGGGCTATTTACGCTTTGCTGGAAGGCGAAAAGAAAACATTTTCCTTTGCAAACGAACTCGCTTCTCTATTTTTTGCATATCAAATTTACAGACCAGAATTAATTGAAAAATGGTCGGAGAACAAACCTTATTCAGTTGCAAATGCAGACCCAAATTTTATTAAAAACGAAAAATGGCAAAGAGAGCGTTGGCAGGATCTCAGAAAAAAATATGAAAACGAACAGAATATATATGAACTTTATAAATCCATTGAAAATGAATTAAAAAATGAAAAAAGCGAAAAAAAGTTTTTACCAAAACAGATTTTCATTTTTGCGCCTTTGTCAATTGCTCCCATTCATCTATCAACATTAACCCATTTATCGCAAGCTGGCAGCCAAGTGAATTTATATTTGCTTCAGATTAGTGATGAATATATAGGAACTTCTGTTAGCGATAAGAAAATTGCGAGAATGAGAAAAGAGGCTTGGGCAAATAAAAAAATTGCAAACGAAAATGAATTATATTGGGATTTAGGCAACAGGTTGATAGCAAATTTGGGCAGAAATGCTCAGGTAATTTATGAGCAAATATCGCAATACGAAGAACAGGGGAAAATATTTTGTGAATTTTTGAACTCGGAAAATAAAAGTTCAAAAGAAACCTTGCTTTCAAAAATCCAAAACGACATAATTCAAGACAACAAAGAATCTTGTCCAATGCCGAGTGCTAATAGTCAATTAACATTCAACAGTTGTTTTTCCCCTTTAAGGGAAATTGAGGTTTTGTGCGATTATTTGCTGGATTTATTTGCAGAGGAAAAAACATTGAAGCTAAACGATATAGCAGTTGTTTCCCCAAATATTGAAACTTATGCCAGTTCAATAGAAAGTGTTTTTCGCAGGTACGACGATATTCCATTTCAAATTGCAGACAGGGATGTAAAAAAATACGATAAAGCCGCCCAGCTTTTGCATTTGCTCTTCTCTCAAATTGATGATAGGTACGAAGCTCCAGAAATTCTCGCCCTATTTGAATATTCTAGGTTCGTGCAGGACAAGGAATTAGACTCAAACGATAGAGAGCGTTTGGAAAAATGGGTTAAGGAAAATGCAATTCGGCATAGCCTTAACAGCTCGGCTCCTGTACCTAATTATTCTTTTGCAGGTGGATTTGAGCAGTTGAAAGCTGGTTTTTTTATGATTTCGGAAAATGGATTTTCTGAACTTGGCGATTATTGCTATCCAGATATAGAGGGAAGTTCTGCTTATATTTTAGGCGAGTTTGCGCATTTTGTGAAAACCTTGGAAAAATTTGATGCCGAGAGCAAAAGTGAAAAATCTATAGAAGGCTGGGATGTTTTTTTAAAAGAGAATTTGCCAGCATTTTTTGGCGATGACGCAACCGATTTTAACGAGGACCAAGACGACCCTTATCAAAAAGTTATAAATGCTTGGGATTCTTTGAAAGAAGAAATATACATCGGTTTTGGCAATAACTCCAAAGTGCAAATTAGCTTTTCTACGCTTAAAAATGCTTTGCAGAGAAAAATGGAATCAAGCGCAAAATCATCATACTCTATGACCGGTAAAATTTCTTTTTCAAATTTTGAAACTATACGAGCCGTTCCACATAAGGTTATTTGCTGCATTGGGATGAACAGCAAGGAATTTCCGCATCAAAAACAGAGCAAAGATATTAGCCTTATGGCAGAATACAAACAAGGCGACAAAGATGCGGCAAACGAAGAACGCTTGATGTTTTTGGAGTTAATATGCAGCGCAAGGGAAAAACTTTACATAAGCTGGATTGGTCAAAGCGAAAAAACGGCAGAAGACCTTGAACCGTCTAGCGTGGTGATTATGTTTTTGAAAAATTTGGAAGAGCAATATAAAATAAAACCAAAAGATTTAATAGTAAAACACCCATTGCAACCTTTCTCAAAAAAATATTTCAACGGAGCATTGAGCACGTACGATAATAGATGGCAGAGCAACGAAAATCCCGAAACGGTCGATATTTGGAAATGGAAAATGACACCCAAAGGGGCAGAAGAAAAAAGGGATATTGATTCTCTATTTAAAGCTTTATCTGATGCTCCAAAGTATTTTTTGAAAACCGTATGCAATATAGAATTGCCCGAAACCATTGAGCTTTTGGAAAACACAGAACCATTCATTGTGGAGCGCGGGCTGGATAAATGGAAATTATCGGATTTGATTTTAAAAAATGAGAACCGTGATAAGTATATGGAAGAGATTAAAATTTCCAAATTGAGGGGCAGCTTGCCAAGCGGCAAATTTGCGAGCAATGTTATAGAGAATACAATAATTGAAATAGAAGATTTAAAGGAAATGGCAAAAAATGAAAAAGAAGGAACTTTTTGGATTTATCCGAGCAAAGATAAAGGCAAATACCGTTTAAAACATTGGTTATATCATTTGGATTTAAATATCAATAAATTTGAAAATCAAAATACAAAAATATTTTTAAAAGACAAAGACAAAATCATAGAATTAGAACTGCGAGGCATATCGAAAAAAGAAGCAAACGAAATTTTAAATAAATTATGGGAACTAAAAAAAGAATTAGAAACAAGAATGTTGCCAATTTTCCCAGATGCCGCTTTGGAATATGTCAATGTTTTAAGTGGCGGTGAAGATAAAGAAGAAGCAGCAATAAAAAAAGCCGAGAAAGAAATTTTTGGTGATGATTATAGAGGGTTGGCAAAATATTCTCAATATGCAAAAAAAGTATTGGGAGATGCAGAATCTTTAAAAGACTTGGGCGTGGAACAAGAACAGAAATTTATAGATTGTTCCATGCTGTTATTTGGGGAGTATAAAAAATATGAAATCAATAAATGATATAAATGATATTGAATCCATGCCCCTTAACGAAAAAGTCCTTATTGAAGCGAGTGCGGGAACTGGTAAAACCTATACCATAGGTTTAATTGTTTTTCGTCTTTTGAAAGAACTTTTGCCTATAGAAAAAATAGTTTTGATAACTTTCACAGAAGCCGCTACCGCAGAACTTAAAAAAAAGACCGCAGAAAGGATTAGAGATGAATATGCTTCAAATAGCGAAAGTTTAACTTTGGAGCAAAAAGCAAATTTATTAGATGCCATTGCCCGCATAGACGAAATGCCTATTTTCACCATTCACGGCTTTTGTAAAAGGTTGCTCAGTGAATTTGATTTTGAAATTGGAAATTTTGAAGAAATGGAACTTGTTAAAAATCAGAAAGACATAGAGAATAGAATAGTAGCAGATTTTTGGCGGCGTGAAATTGAAAAATTAAAAGAGGTAGAGATAAAAAATTTGCCGGCAAAATTTTCTCCAGATATTTTAAAAATAGGAATAGAAAACGTTATCAATTTCTCTGATGCAAAAATAGAATGTGAAGATAAATGCGAAGATATAACTGACATAGTAGAAAATCATTTGCAATTAAAAGCGGCGATAGCAAAGGAAAATGTAAAATTTATTAGTGACGGAAAAACAATTGATAAACGTTATGCAAAGAAAAATCCTATATTCCAAAGATACAATGACAGCCTTAAGGAATATGAAAATGTTGGTTCTAGGATAGTTGCCAAGTTGCAATATAAAATGGCTAAGGAATTTTTGGAAGCCTTGCAAGCCGAAAAGAAAAAATTAAGAGTTATGGGTTTCAACGATTTAATAGCGAATACCTATAAAGCGGTGGAAAAAGATAGTGAAAAAATACTTTTTAAAGCTGTGCAAAAAAAATATAAAGCTATTTTGATAGATGAATTTCAAGACACAGATAAAATGCAATTCAACATATTCAGTTATCTGTTTAAAGGCAAACCATTTTTTATGATTGGAGACCCAAAGCAAGCAATTTACAGATTTAGAGGTGGAGATATTTATGCCTACTTAGTTGCAAAAAAAGAATCAAAACACCAATATACATTAGAAAAAAATTATCGCACACAGAAGAGATTATTATGCGCATTGAATAAAATTTTTAATGTAGAGAATCCTTTTGAGAATGAAGATATAAAATACAGAAATGTTGAATCTGGAAAAGCAGAACTGCTAGAACTTACGATAAATGGCGAAAAGCCAGAACCGCTTGTGATACGAAATGCAGAATATGAAAACAAAAACGAACTTAATCCTATTAAACAGGAAATTGCCCAGGAAATAACCCGCTTGCTGCACCAAACGAATACTAAAATATTTGATAAAGATACTGAGGAATTTAGAAAGCTCAAAGCTCAAGATATAGCAATTTTAACCAGAACAAATAATGATGCAAAAAAATATAGAGCAGCTCTCAGGAAAAGCGAAAAAAATATTCCCGCAATTATTCGCCGCTCAGATAGCGTATTCAAAAGCGATGCAGCAGATTATATTATGCGCCTGCTAAAAGCATTTGTGCACTATCAAAAGGAGAGCCGCGTAAAAGCAGCGTTGATGGAAACAAGAGACATATCCACGGAAGGCATATCCATTGAAGACATAAAGCCTTTTGCCGAAGCCTTTGATATATGGAAACGTTATGGAATAATGCGGGCTATAAATTCATTTTTTGATTCTGGCAGTCTTTGGGGAAAAATACGAAAGGCAAAAAATGGCGAGAGGAATGCAACAAATTTAAGACAGCTTATATGGATTTTAAATGAAGAAGAAATGGTATTTGGCAGAGTTCCCGAAAGAATGCTCAGGAGATTTGCAGAATTAATTGAAAGTGCTAGTGGTGAAGAAATTGAAGAAAAATTGGAAACAGACGATGATGCTGTTCAAATTATGACTATTCATGCCTCAAAAGGCTTGGAGTTTCCAATAGTTTTTGTTCCAGACATAATGCTCGCTGGAGAAATGAAAAACATATCCGTTTATGAGAGAACGCCGCCTATTTATCATAGCAAAAATGATATTATTGTAGAATATGAAATTTCCAACAGAAAAATAATGAAAGGCAGTGATAATGCAAGCGAAAAAGAGCAAAAGGAAATTTTGGAAGAATCTGCAAGAAATTTTTATGTAGCAGTTACACGCCCTATCCATAGACTATATATAGTATATGCTTATAAAAAAGAAAAAGAAAAAAAAGAGAATGAAGAATCTGATAAAGCAGAATGTTCTGCTGGGCAAAAAATTTGTGATAGAATATTGAAAGATGAAAATATACAGATAGTGGAAAGCTTTGCAGATATTAAATATACAGGAAGTTCCAAATTAAATTTGGAAAACGAGCAAGACAATCAATTAAAACCACCTAAATCAAAAAATTTCCCAATAGCCCCAGCTTGGCAACATACGAGTTTCTCGGCAATTTCGCTAAATTTGGAACATAAAGACTATGCGCATATTTTGCGGCAAACGGAAATAAAAATTCCCGCAGGCAAAGTGATGGGTACTCTTTTGCACAGTATTTTTGAACACGTGGACTTTAACGCAAACGAAAATGAGATTCGCGATTTGGTGGAACGCAAACTAGGCGGTTTTAAAGAATTCTCTAAAAATACAGATGAGGGAGAAAAGAGAAAAGCCTGGGTTGAAAAGCAGGTTAAAATTATTTTGAATAAAAATTTGGGCACGGCCGGAAAGCTATGCGAAATAGAAGCGAGCAACAGAGTGGCGGAGTTGAATTTTTTTATGAAAACTGAGAATTTGGATTTGAAAAAAATAAAAGAAATTATGAAAGAAAAAATCTTGGATTTTGAAAAAGAAGATTTGCTTGCAAAATACATAAAAGGCGCAATGGATTTGGTGTTTTTGGGCAAAGACGAAAAATATTATATTTTGGATTGGAAGTCAAACAGCCTCGGAGATTTTTCAGAGGCTGGAATGGAAGAGGCAATGCGCGGTAGCGCCTATCATTTGCAATACTATATTTACGCCGCCGCCCTTAAACGCTGGCTAGAGCAAATACACGAAAACTTCAACTTCAAAGAAAAATTCGGCGGTGCCTATTATATCTTCATAAGAGGCGTAAACGAAATAAATTCCGATGGAATTTATTTTTCCAGCGGAGGGGATATTGCGGATTCAATAGAGAGGCTTGATGGAACTTTTTAATCCCACCCCGCTAAAAAACAAAAGTCAATGCCCCGCCTATGGCAAAAATGCCTGCGCCTATGCCAAACTTAACCGTTGATTTGTAGCTATTGTCAGAATTCGTTGAGTATTTATTAAAGTTTACCCGTTCTGGAGAGTCTGGGGGGTCGCCTGATTTTATTTTTTTCCCCTCTTTACTTGCATTATTTGCCCAACGCACAGATTCCTTGTAATCCATAACTGCAACCACTCCCAGTACTACCGCTGGGAGTATTGTAAAAATTCTTGTCCAACCACGCCAGCCTAGGCTTGGTAGTGATGATTCGGTGCTGCTACTGCTGCTAACAACAACGGTAGTTCCATCACCGCATGCTTTTTTGCCTATAACGTAATCCAAATCAAAGCAATTGTTAGATTGTAACGTTCCGCTTAAAAGAGAATCCGCATGGGCACGCCATGGAATATAGCCTTTCATATTTTCAAATTTGCCCAAAGACTTGAATGCGCCCCACGCTTTTAGAGAAATTGCCTTGCGAGAAATGGCAAGCTCTTTCATTGCTAGGTTAAAGGAAAAAGAGTCCGAAACAAAGGGGTAGTTCAAGTAGCTCACTCCTGTCACAAAACCGTCTGTGTTGCGATTCATAGCTTTTGCTGTGTCGCGCGGTATGCTAACCCAGCCGGCAAAATAGAATGGGCTTTTGGCATTTGATGTGTCTTGAATCTCTAATTCAAAAATCTCTTTTTCTACATCATAAGCACCTAGTGTTAGGCGGGCGTTTGGAGGTGTTTCTGCTATTAGTTGGCTCTCTGTGGCTATTATGTTGTTTTCAAGGGCTTTGAGCGTACGCACTAATTGGTTGGTGTATGCCTCGTGCTTGTATTTTAGCACACCCACTTGCCTAATGCCTTCATCACGCCATACGAGCTGCCTTTGATTAAAGTCTTGATCGGTTTCTTCTGGTTTTTTGGGCTCAAGGGGTTGGTATATTTTGCCAAAATTTTCAAGGAGGTTTTTTATTTCAACATCAACTTGCGACATTCTGGTTCTTACACTCCCCATTCTCGCACGGTAGCCTTGCACTGTGGTATCTCTTGCGATGATTTGCTGGAAGTTTATTTCGCCCTCTTTGCTGAAAATGCTCTTTTCTTGCAAAGTCACGCTCAGTTTTAGTTTTTGCGCTGGTTGCAGTGTTAAGGTTGTGTCCCAAGGTTCGTAGTTATCTCTTTGAAATTTTATCACCGTATTGCCAGGCACCACGCGGTCGTATTTAGCGGGGCTTGCACCAATTTCTTCGTTGTTCAAGAAAATGGAGGCCGCTGGACTTGTGCTTATTTCTACGGTGCAATATAGCGCAGACCTGTTATCTTCTATTTTCTTTCTTGCTTTTTCAAGTTCGGCGAGCCTTTCTGCATAAGGTTTGTAGTCGCGCATCATTCTTTCACCAAGTTCTCTTTCCCTTTTTGACTTGCGTTCCTCAAACTCAGACTGCTTTTCGTATTCGCCTTTTGGTTCCAAAGAGTACATTTGAGATGCGGTTCTTTTTTTTGAGTTCTCAATTTCTTTTTGCATGGCATTTATGCTGTCTTGGACTATGGCAAGCCTGCGGGAATAGGTTTCAAAACTTGCGGTATCTCTCGCGGAGAGTTCTGCCAAGTTGAGCTGCCTGTTGGAAGAAAGCCCAAGTTTTTGCACTGGCATTTCAGACCTAAGGGGTGTGGCTATAAGCATACCGGTAGAATCAAGGGGAATTTTAATCCTTATAGGGCCTTCTTGGGCAAAAACAAAAGATAGCAAGGATAAAGCTAAAAAAATAGGGATTTTTTTCATACATAATTGAATATAGTAAATCCTTGCCTGAACCCGATAAAAGGCTCAAAAATCACATTTTTTTAATTTTTTTGTCATTTTTTAGCCAATTTTAGCTCATTTTTTGGATTTTTAATATATATTAATGGTGTAACGTATTTTGGGAGGTTTATATGAACAGGTTTAAAATAGTCGGCTTTGCAATGGTTTTTGCTGCCGGCATGGTTTTGGCGGCAGGCACACCTTGGTGGACTGCAAAAGCACCGCACGGTCAGGTGGCATTTCCGTGGGTAGTGGCTTGCAAAGATGATGATTCAAAATTTGACGACCAAAATCCCGATAATGAATGCTGGTCAACTTTGGGTGGCTGGTGGTTTGGTTATATAGCCGGACCGGTGATAGGACCTAACACCAATGGTTGCCGCGTGGACATGGCAGGTTTGCCTCCCGGCACAAGTAAAAAAGGCGATGCAAAAACAACGAATTATGTAGAAGCCAAGATAAATGGAAATATGGTCTCTTTTGTTGGGACAGATTACCCCACTTGCCTAGGTCCGGATGTCACAAATAGGTTAGATGGCGTGAGTACCTTGCTAGACGGATATCTTGACCTTGAGTTCGCAGTTGGCGAGGGTATTAATGGTGAGGGAGAGCCCAAAAAGTGGGAACCCAGCATAGCGGCGCTCGGTGTTAATTTTAGCACTCCTCCCGGAGGCCTTAAAGGTACCGAGATTCCTGTTTTTGTAGAGAAAGATATGACTTCGTTTGGAGGTTTTTGCTTAAAATACGAAAGCGATCATACGAAGAGCGATAACTTTTCCCTTAGATTGGGCTGGGACCAAACGGGTGTCACAGCGGACAAAAACAGATTCAAATATGACCCTTGGATTGCCAAGATTCCTCCAGGAACAGGCATTCAAACCAAGGATTTTTTATGGACTTACCCAGATTCACTCAAAGCCAAATGCAAAGTAGGCGGTAAGTGCGGCGATTTTGAGCAAGAAGGGTGGGCTGACGGTGCTCTCCCAATAACATCCGCTCTAACCAAGATGCTGTCAGTTAATTTGGATTTTTCCTCATACACCCCCGGAGTAATTCACTTTAAGCTCTATGCCTTTGGTCCAGCAGGTACCTGCGATGGTGACTTTGAGGGTAATACCCCAATTATTCCGAGCAAAAATATCAAAAACGTGAACTTTACTCTGAATGGAAGAATGCTCTCGGTTGATGTCGCTAAACCCGCTATGGTTCAAATTTACAACTTGCAGGGTGCAATTGTAAAGTCTCAAACACTTAGCCCAAACAGCAATACTATGAACCTCAGCAACCTGCCCACCGGAATTTACATGGTTCGCTCTTCTTCGCTTGGCTACACCAGCAGGATAGTTATTAAATAATTATTGTTGAAAAACAAAAGCCCCCGTTTATTGCAAACGGTGGTTTTTTTATTGTCCATTCAAGGGGGGTTACTGTTGTACAGAAGCCCTGAAATCATATAGCACAAGGGAGCCTTTGTCGTTTTGCGCGTTTCCCGTATATTTCACAGCCCACATGAATTTTGCAACTTTTGAAATATCAAAAGGAGTTTCATCTTTGGCATAAGAACCCATGCCCTTTAGTTCGCTTACTGGGATTTTCACTGTGGTATATACTATGGAGTCTGCAGCTGATAAATTGACTGGGGTTGCGTCTTTAACTTCATAATACCAAAAATCTCCATTTTCTTTGGAACTTAGGCGGAATTCGTGGGCACCACCCGCATATTTGTATTCAAAAGAAATAACTTTATTTAAGTCGGTAATTTTCGCATCCGTCATATCATCTTTTTCATTTTCTGAAACATTCAACCCAAGTGCTGCCTCGTCTCCTTCTCCTTTTAAATTCCACTGCTTTAATGTTATGCCTTTCCACATGCTGGCAGAACCATCTACATATATGCGAGTGGTAACTCGGTCGTAGTGAAGGGGAGAATATTGATTTGTTAGTTTATGCTGCAAAATGGCATTTGTCATATCCAGTTGGCAAGTTGTGGGTGGCCTTGTCTCTTGTTTTTCAACCTTGCAACTATCGGTTTTGGCTATATCCCAAAACGGCGTTAAATCTTCGCTTGCATTTGCTTTCAATGTAAACGTATAGTGATAAGTTTTGAATATTTCAGACACTTGGTCGCCATTGCTGGCTATGACTTTTGAAACAATTGAAGGTCCGCTTGGAACACTGCTGGAGCTAATGTCGTCTCCACCGCCTTGAGAACCGGAGCTAATGTCGTCTCCGCCGCCTTGAGAACCGGAGCTAGTGCCATCACCGCCGCCTTGGGTACTGGAGCTAATGCCATCACCACCGCCTTGGTTAGAACTAGAGCTTTTTTCTTCTTCAATTGAAGAACAGGCAAAGAGAGCAAGCAGGGCACCTACCGCAAATATTTTTTTAAACATAAAACACCTCCTGGTGAAATTGCAATGTAAAAATAATATAGAAAATTTCTGCAAAAATCACGCAAAAACGCATTTTTTTGAAAAATAGCTGGGTTTTATGTTATTTCAATTTAAAATAATCTATATTATCCATATCTATATAGTGAGGCTTTTATGAAAATCTTTGCATTTGCATTTCTGTTGCTTGTGACCCAAGCTCTGGCTGGTCCTGTTAGCCATTTTGGGGCGCTTAAACGTTGCGGCAAAAATATATGCGGTTCAAAAAACGGAACTGAATCAACTAATATTTTAGTTAAAGGCCCAAGCCTCTATTGGAGCGATGGCTCCGGCGCACCCTTTTACAATGTTGACGTGGTTGATTGGTTTGTGGATAATATGCAAATAGGCGTTATTCGCGCGGCTATGGGAATTCGCTACTATAATAATGAGGGTACCCAAGAAGTGAACAAACCGGGTGGGGTTGCTGGGTACTACTTTAATCCGGACGGTCAAAAATCCCTTATGAAAAAAGTTGTGGATGCAGCCATATCAAACGATATATACGTTATAGTGGACTGGCATTCCCACCAAGCTCACAACGAAACCCAAAGCGCAAAGGATTTTTTTGTGTGGATGGCTAATCAATACAAAGACGTACCAAATATAATTTGGGAGGTGTATAACGAGCCAACGAATGGTGTCGGTGCAGGTCAAGTGAACACTCACGCAAAAACAATTGTGGATGCGCTTAAAGCAGCGGGCAACAACAATTTGGTTCTTATAGGCAGCCCAAGCTGGTCCACGCAGCCAAGCGGTCAAACATCGGCTTGGGGCGCAAGTGATAATGTCGCTTTTACCTTTCATTTTTATGCAGGCTCTCATGTAGCCAATAGCTCTACTTCACCCCCAGGTGATGGTGGCGGTTCAAGCGCGCAAACCACGATGAACTCAGGTTTTCCGGTTTTTGCTTCTGAATTTGGCGCGGTTAATGCTAATGGCAATGGCGGCACAAACGAAACTTCTACCAATAATTGGACAAAGTGGATGGACGATAATAAAATCGGCGGCTGCATGTGGAATGCGAGCAGTTTAGACGAAGGTTCTTCTTTCTTCGCTTCGGGCACGGGTACAGCCTCTCTTGCAATAAACAAGTTAACCGCTTCGGGGAGAATTTTTCAAAATTATATGAAAAATATTCCTTGGACTGGGCTAGTACCCAGCAGTCACCCAAAAGCCAAAGATATTGTGGTGAGCCTTGACGATGGAGCCTCAAAAACATTCACCGCTGCCGATCTAGGTTTAACTGGAACAATCACAGAAGTTAAGTCTCGTGACCCATCAATAACTGTAGAAGCTACCAATACCGCTAACAGCATAACGTACAAAGCAGATGGTTCCAAAAAAGGCAAAATAGTTCTTATATACAAGGTGAATCAGGGCACGGTCACCATTCAGAATAAAATTACGGTGAACATATCCAGCAAGCTCCCGTCTTTGCCGCAAATAGACCCGATTTCCGTTAGCCGCAAAGCCAAAACTACTTTGAATCTTTTGACTAATCTAGCGGCACAAGACCCAGAAGGAAAGGGGCTTACAATAGTATCGGTTGCCGTTGAGCCGTCTAGTGCTGGAACAGCTACTTTTTCAGGTAGCGACATTGTTTTCACTCCAGACCCTTCTCTAAGCACTACAACTGGTACCGAGGCAGCGCTTAAATACACAGTTAAAAATGGAAGCGGAAACAGAACCGCAAGCGTTGATCTTAGGATTCAAAATCTTCCACCAACAATTAGAGATGTAACCAGTGCATTCGCTGGTGCAAAGTTTCCAAATACAGCCCCTGTCACTATTGACATGAGTGCCAATCTTTTTAACGGCAAAGATCCGGACGGTGATGACATAAAATTCGTCACAGTATATTTAGACCCTAAGTACCCTGGAACATTGGCACAGGTAGGCAATGATTGGATTTATACCCCAGAAGCTGGCAAAACAGGAAAAATTGCCTTTTTGGCTATCATCACAGATGGTACTGCTAATTCGCTCACGGGTAGGGCAAACATAACGCTTGAAGGCAGTGGCACAGATATAGGCACCATAACTCCGCCAACATCAATACCAGACGGCGGAGATCCTGGTCCAGTCGATCCATGTGATTCTGGTGATCAATGTAGTACTTATGCCGTATATCAATTCAACGCTGCCAAGAGCATAGGCATTGCTCCCATTGGTTCTGGAAGAGTAGAGCTTTATTTTGCGCGTAGCGGTGTTGCAAAACTGGATGTTTATTCACTTTCTGGAAAAAAGCTGGGGAGCTTGCTGAACGAACATCAAAACGCTGGTTCAAAGCAGGTTTCGCTGAACAGCCTTAATTTGCAAAAGGGTGTTTATATCTTGCGGCTCAGCCAAGGCTCGCAGGTTAAAACTCTGAGGATTGTAAATTGAAAAATGTATTCTTAGCAGTTGCATTATTTTTTGCCTTTGCTGGCGCTGGTGACGGTCCCGTTTCTTATTACGGCAAACTTCAAGCCAGCGGAAACAATATAGTCGGTTCAAACACAGGTGGTACTGCGGTGCAGCTAAGAGGCGTGAGCTTTGGCTGGAGCAATGTAAACTGGGAAAGCGGCCGCTTTTATAAAGACGTTTCTGTTGACCGTGTGGTAAAAGACTGGAAAGCAGAAGTTGTTAGAGCCGCTTATGGTGAGACAGGTGTTATTTTTGAGCACTCAACTGCGGATAAAAACCGTACCAGCGTAGAAACAGTAGTGGATGCAGCCATAGCAAACGATATTTACGTTATTATAGACTGGCATTCGCATAAAGCAGAAAATGAAGTGGAGAATTCAACAGATTTTTTTAAATATATGGCAGAAAAATATGGTTCTAGCGATAATGTGATTTTTGAGATTTACAACGAGCCTATCGGCACTCCCTGGGCAACTGTGAAAACTTATGCCGAAACGATTATTCCTGTGATACGTGCCCATTCATCTAACCTTATTCTTGTTGGCACTCCAAATTATTCTCAAAAAGTGGCAGATGTTGTGGGCAATGCTATTGCGGACCCAAATGTTGGTTATGTTGTTCATTTTTATGCCTATACCCATCCTTTGAGCAATTTTCAGAATAACATAAACACCGCTCTTAACGCAGGCCTCCCCATTTTCGTAACCGAATGGGGCTCAACTCATTCGGACGGTGGGCAGTCCAATACAAATCCAAGCCATTACGATACACATAATGCTGCGCGGTCTGATGAGTGGCATGCCTTTATGGACGAGAAAAAAATATCTTCGGCGGCTTGGGAAATAAATGATAAATATGCAGGCTCTGCATTCTTTGGCATTGAAGGTGCGGCAAAGCAATTCCCCATTGATGACGCGGCAGCTTGGGTTGACCTGAACAGAATGACACCGGAAGGGCAATACGTATTCAAAAAATTGAATGAGTATTCCAAAACCGCGCCTTGGAAAAATGGTCAAACTCCCATAAAACCGCTTGCGACAGAAAATTTAGCCATTAATGGAGATGCTTCTCTTGAAATTTTCTCTTTACAGGGCAAAAAAATGGGAAGTATGTCAAATTTTTCTAATTTAAAAGCTGGAGTGTATATTTTGTTTCAGAATCAGGGTTCTAAAACAAAAAGCGTGAAAATTGTTAAAAAATAATTTTTTCTTGGGAATGAGTATGACTTTCAGATTTGTAACTTTGTGTGCGGTGCTGTTTTTGCTTTTTGCCAATGCTTCTGCCGCCTTTGACTCTTACAGAAACCGCGATTCCGAGCGATTTTTGAAAAAAACAGTTAAACCCTTCAAAGCAGACCAAGACGTGCTGGTTGTTATTATGCGCGAGAGAATACCTAGAGGTGGAGGCTATACCTACCAGTACCCGCGTGAAAACCCCGAACCCTTTATGACAGATAAATACGCTATGGAAGGCGATTTATCCATGGAAATAGAGCTGATTGCAAGCGATTATTCCGGTGTTGCAATTTGCATTGCTGGGTCTAGAGATGTAACTCCCTATCTTGAAGAGGGTGTTTTGGAATTTTGGATTAAAAGCGCAAAAGGCGGGGAAGTTGCTCAATATGTGCTTTTAGACGATGGAGTTAAAAGCGGCGGTGAATCTTTGCAGGTGAAAATAGGTTCCAAAAGTTTTGGAGATTTAACAACGGAATGGCAAAGGATAAGCATACCTCTTAAATTGTTCGGGAATATGGGCGTTTATTGGGATTCCAAAAATTTGCGAGAGGTTTTTATGCCATTCTCTTGGAATAATGTAAAGGGCTTTAGAATAGAGGTGCGCAAAGATGAAAATCAGGCTTTCAAAGTTTGGATAGACGATATAGTTATCAAAAAGGTTGGTGAAGAATACAAGGGCCCGGAGGGTTATCCTTTCCGCAATATTTTGTGAGGATTGCATGAGAATAAAAATTTTATTCAGTTTGTTCTTTTTCATATCTTTTGTGTATGCTCAAAGCGAAAGCGATTTCTCTAATATAGAGGCTCGCTTAGATTCGCTTGGAGAATATGCAGGCTCCACAGTTATAGGCAAAGACGATTCTCCCGTTGCCGTTTCTGGCGACTTTGCTGTGCGCTTTGGTCATATTGACTATACTAAAACAGCTACCTTGCAGGGAGACGAAAGTATGCGCACTTTTGTCAATTCTGCTTTAAACGCTTTTATTGCGGTTTCTCCGGCATCTTTTTTAACCTTATTCACCAATTTTTATTTGCCTTTTGATTTTAGCGGTTTTTCCACAAACCAGCAGGCTTTTACTCCTAACGGATATATGGCAGAAGGTACAAACGAGAGGGTACAATGGTTCCATCCGTCAACTGATTTTTATGGAGTTTCTATAAGCGAAACCATGCTTGCCGGCTTGGATATGCGCGGAGGGGAATTTGGCGCAACACTTTTTATGGGCGGTGTGATTTGGACAACTCAAAGCCCGCTAACTGTATATGAGCGCGAAACCAGCCCGCGCTTTATCTCTCAATACGAGCTTTACGAAGAAGAAAAGGTTGTGAGTGCCTATTACAAAGAAAAAGGTTTTAAGCCCGTGAAGGAAGGCGGCAGGGCATTCTGGACAAACCGCTCTTTTGGCGGAATGCTGCTGGATATACACACATTGCCTTGGAACTTTAAAGGGCAATTAATGCTTTCGCAACCAAACAGCGTTGACATTGGAACTAGAGACGGGCTCCGTATAAACACCAGGGATAACAGTGAACTTGCAATGGTTGGTACTTACGACTATCGCGGCAAGGTTGTGGGCGGGCGTTTTGCAAAAGAGAAAGTTGAATTTGGGCAAGCGAGCTTGATTGTTGGCGCAAATTATATGGGAATTACCTTTGACCCTGAGCAGATATATGAAACTGATGTTTTCCCAATGGTTTCTAATCCTGATAGCACTTTGACTTATGAAAATTTACGTGTAGCCACCATAGATTTAAAAGGCAATATCAATCCCCAATTCTTTTTGTCTTTTGATTTGGCTTTCAGCTGGGACGATACCACCACGTTCCGCCCTATTGACCCAACTTGCCTAGGTTTCACTCCATCTCTGCCTAATCCTTTATCTAATTCACTTAATGCTAAATGTTATAATGCGAATGACTATACTTCTTCGCCTTCTTCTCCTGTTTTTGGTTTTTATGTGAAAGCCCAAGATAAGCACTGGGAACCAATAACCGTGGAATTAATCTATTTGCCAAAAGATTTTTATTCACCCTATTCAATGGCAAATCCCGATAGAGTTTCTGCTTGGCGCAAAGACCAATTTTATGTTGGAGCGGGAACATTCCGCTATGGTCCCAATATGGTTGGCGCAAATATCAAATTGGAACCTGAATTTGACAGAGGGCGTTTTCATGTGCAATACGGAATCCACAAGCAGTTGGAAGAAGGTGCAGATGTGGTGAATTTCAAATACGATTTGGTTGGGCGGTATTTATGGGAAACATCCACCAGCTGGACAAGGCATAAGCCTTTCTTTAAAGCGGATTCCGGTTATAGCGATAAACTAAGGCGTTATACTTATAGGCTTGCTAGAGGCTCGGATGCGCCCAAGTTCAAGCTCAGCGACCAGGTAGGTGGCTTGCGCAGCGGCTATGGTGAAACTTGGGATTCCTTTGTTCCTTATGAAAATGCCGAAGATGCATTTTATTGCGCCCAGCTCAATTACTTTGAAGCTGGCTCGGAGGTGCCTTGCAATATGCCAACTAGCGTAAAATGGAATTCCACGGTAGCCTTTGATATGGGTTATGATATTGGGCATTGGTTTGGCACGGATAGAAATATAATGCTGCAATTATACACCGCTCTTTCTGGCGTTTCAAGGTCTTTTATGCCGGTTGCTTATACGGATAAATACGAAAACGATGTTCTTATGTGGAATTGGTTTGCGCAATCTGAGCCAGCAATAGCCATTACGCCCAAATTCCACGCGATTTTAATTTTTGGAGTTGAAATGTTTCACGCAGAAAAGGCTTATGCCGAACTAAAGTTGAACAGTGCCTCAATTGGAGGTGTCTCGCCGCCAAGCTCTTATTCCGATTTATACAAAACACTTTACGATTATAGACTCTCTCCTATAAATATAATGCATACATCTATGGGTTTTGGCTTTGACTGGGATTTTGCCGCACGCGCGGGTTTGCATTTCCGTTATAGATATTTGACCAGCACAGATGAAAATTTGCCGCAGAATGATTGGAGTGTTCACTATATTCAAGCCGAAACAAAGGTTTGGTTTTAAGCGAGGCTGTGAAATATGAATAGAAAATTGATTTTTGCCGTTTTAGCCTCTTGTTCCATGGCTTTTGCAACTGACCCTGAACAAGAAATAGAGAATAGAGTAGAGATTCTTAATTCTAAAAAAGGACTTGAAATAAGCGGAACAGTTCGTAGTGCTTCTTTTAACTCTTATTTTGAATCTGTTAGCGAAAAACCCAACAGTAAGACTGGCTCTTTTACCAATAGAATGCCAAACCACGAAATTTCTGAATTTTTGCAGTTGGATTTGGATTTCAAATTCCGCCCTTGGGACAATATCAGCGCTAATTTAAAATTGCGTTTAGGAGCAGGCGCGCAGGAATACTTTGCAGCCGCTGCCACAACAGTAAACGTTCCTTGGATGAATGTTGAAGGCAATTTAGATGAGGATTTTTACTGGGTTGTGGGAGATTTTAGGCAGTCTTATTCACCGCTAACCCTTTATATGCCCGGCATAGACATTATGTACGAGCCAACGGCTTTTGCTCGCAAGCGCGAAATGGCTCAAAAAGAAGCTCTTATAGAAGGCAATCAGAGGAATTTGCAGGGTTTTAATTTGCAGTTCCGCCCGCAGCTCGGAGAGACATTTGGCGAATTGCGCATTGAGGCTTTGGGGGCAAGGCTCCGCCGCGCTGGTTATTTGGATGCGAGCGGCGCTATGGGCAATATGCTCCCGAACGAAGGCATTCCGGGTGCAACACAAGCCGCGCGTTACGACAAATTCTTGTTCGCCGGCAATCTTGAACTCTTGCCGCTGAATAAAAACCTGCTCATCGGTGGAACTTATCTGTCAATTTTTGACGTAGAAAGTTCTTCTAAAAAATTTTCCTGCCCCGATTGTGAAGATGAAGATATCATTTTGGTGAATACATTGGATTCCATTCCACAGAAAACCTCTGTGATGGCTGCAAGGCTAGGGGCAGATATCGCTGGAATACTGGATAACAGTTCCTTAGTTGCAAACTTAACCGCTGAACTTGCCATGTCTAAAGACGAATCCCCAGAGCTTTTAGAGGGCAAAGCCCTTCTTGCGCAAATGGAGTTAGGTTATAAAGGCATTGCAGATGCAGATATTATCCTTTCCAGTTCCTATATTAAAAACGATTCCGCATGGTTTAACAATGTGGCGCAGTCTCCATCTTTCTTTGCACGGCGCGTGCTGAATTCAGATAAAGATTTAGGTTGCAAAAATTCTGGGCGACCACCAAATGAAGTACTTTGTGAAGATCAAACTTTTAATTTGAGCAAATATGGGGTTTATGCACCGCTTTATTCCTCTTTTGATGCCCTTTATTTCTTTACGCCCAAACATTCGCCCATGCAGGTGAAGCTTCGACCAGGTGCGCCTAAAATCGAAGACGGCGGCGACCAAACTATAAGCTACAATATTAGCCCCTATGCCAAAACCTCTTGGAATCCATCAACTCTAACACGTGCAGAGCTTGCTCTTTTAGAAGAACTTTCGGATTTAAATTTGCAAATGGTTTTGCCAAATGGTTTTGCAACATCTAATCGCACGGGTTATCAAGAAGTTTTAACTGCGAACTGGAAAAACTTGATAGAAATTAAGGGTTTGTTCGCGAGTTATGAACAACTAACTTCGGGCACAGCGCTCGCAAAAGTGGCAAAGTACACGGAAGTTGGCGGCGGAGCGAAAATTGATGTTCTGGGGCTTTTGGGATTTGAAAATAATCCCCTTGAACTCAGCGGAAGCTACAAGAATTCCGGAAAGGAGCAGGAATGGAGCAATATTGGCAGTGCGGAATATGTAAGCAATTTTTTAAATGCCGGTTTGTATTACCGCTTTTATAAGAGATTTGGGTTGGCATTTGGATTCCAGCAGATAAACTCCGAATTGAATACGGCAGGGGTAAATGTTATGAATGCCCAAACGAGTAATTTAAATATTCACATTGTGCCTATTATAAGAGCAAAGCAAAATCAGTGGATGGCAGGGCTGGATTACACCGTTGCTAAAAACGCTTGGCTCTCCGTGAATTATGGCGTTATGAGCGTTGAAAATATCTATAAATTGAAAACCGATGCATATAAATATATAGACGATACAGGAAAAATAACACCAGAAACAAATATGCCGGGCTATGCTGTTGTGAATCAAATTGATCCGGCGGCAACCGAGTTGAAAAATGAATTTTCGCGAAATATACTTGAAGCAACCATCAATGTGGAGTTTTAAGGGGTGAATATGAGATATGCAATAATAGCCTTGAGTTTACTTACAAGCCTTTCTTTTGCCGAAGATAGGATAATTTCTGCATTAGACAGCATAGAAGAGAATGTAGTTGGGTTTTCTCTAGGTGGCAGTGCTAAAAGCGGAATACTGTCTTCTACTTTAACTGCAAATGAAAAATCATTTTCGGAATACTTGGCTTTCAGCGACTTTTTATTGAGCATTTCTGCGCGCCCTAGCAACGAAACAAAAGCTACCTTTGACTTGCGTTTTCACAAAGATTGGCAATCTGCATATCGCGAAGGCAACAATACGCCCATAATTAGATGGTGGAGCTACGATGGCAATATATTGGATAAAACATTGAAATTCAATTTGGGAACCATGCGAGTTGCATACACGCCGCTTACCATTTATTTGCCGAAACCGGAACTCATAATGGAACCGGAAGTATTTTCTGAAATGAAAAAAGAAGCGATGGAAGAGAGATATTTAGACGGCACAAACCGCAGGCTTTTGCAGGGATTGAATGTGGAATACTCTATATCTGCTGGCATGTTTGACAAGATTTTTTTGCAGGGAACCATTGTGCGGCTCCGTAAGGTAGTTGACGAAACAGATAGAATTTCTTTTGACTTTGACCCGAATAAAGACAGATTTTCAACAGCAGCTCGTGCAGGGCTTGAAATGTATGGCATATCTTTTGGGATAAACGATGTTTACACTTTTAACAGATACAGCAGTTCCATTTTGGATAAAACTACAAAAGTAACCACAAGTTCAGATTTGGATTACGAAAAAAATAATGTGCTGAGTTTTGAACTTGGCTATGACAACAAACAGACATCTGGTTTGAATTTTGGAGCCGGTGCGGAATATGCTTTATCCAACTGGAATAATTGGCGACATGAAAAAGAAGAGGCAGATCCTGTGCGGATTTTGGATTTTACTACCATTAATTCAGTCCCCTCTATTGTTGCGCCCGATGGCAAAACTACTATAAATTATTACCCATATTACACATACGAAGCTCCCAATTATAAACCTTCTAAATACAAGCTTTCCTTAATAGAAGAGTTAAATGGCCAAACTGCTTTGCTCGGCAATGCCTTTGTGTCTTATAACGAAGACCCAATTGAAGTAAAACTCTCCGGGCGTTTTTTGAAAACAGATAAAAATTTTGAATCTGAACTTGCTGCTTCTCCTGCGTTTTTGCCAAATTTGCCAATACTGAACATCGATGCTGACTTGGATGGTAATTTGCGGCAATTCCGTAATAGTTCTTTGGAAAATATGTATTATTCTCTTTATTATACTTTGCCTTTGACCTTTATGACAGTAGTTGATGGCCAACAGGGAGATCCGAATAACGGGAAGCCTCCTAAATGCAAAAAAAATGGCGAAAACTTATATCAGGCAGTATGTTTGGATAATAATTACAAACTTGCCCATTATTATCGCAATGCCTATACGCAGCGAACCTATACCTTTTTGGAACGCAACAGAGATTCTTCTTTTGCTTCACGTTTAGACCCTTCTGTTAATTTGGTGCTCCCTTATGGCTATGCCACTCCAGATAGAACCGGTGGCGATGTGGATTTGAATTTTGTTTGGAACAAAGCGGTGAATATACGCGGCATATTTGGGAAGTATTCCTCTGAAAATTCCGATTACACCCGTTTGGGCGGCGGTGCAGAGGTTAATGTGGCGCGTCTTGTGGATTTGAGCAAAGCCTTGGCAATTTCTGCCTCTTATGAGCAGAGCAAACAAGAAAGCATAATTCAAACAAATCGCATTATGGCTGGGTTTAAAGTGGGAATTTGGCGCGGGCTTTCTTTGCTCGGAGGTTTTCAGCAGTTGAGCAAGGAGTTTGAAACTCCTTATCTCGGCGCAATAGATAAAATAGGCGAGCGTTTGGTTATAGGAGGTCCGCAGATTAAAATAAGCGAAAGGGCAAACTTCAATATGCAATACGGCTTGCTTTCCAATTCAATTGAAGGCAGTGGGATAACATACGATTTAGATAAAACCATTATGTCTGCTGCGGTAAAGGTGGAATTCTAGGAGGATTTATGAAAAGAGAAATGTTTGTTTTATTATGCGTGATTGTGGCTCTGTTTGGCTCTTGCGCAGATTTATCGGTAGATAAAGAAGAAGCTGTTGTAGCCGATTTGCCAGATGATTTTGATTGGAATGTGTATGGTGAAATAAATGGCGATGTGCTTATGAGCCAAATTATCATAGACCTTAGAGAAACAAAAAGAGTAGAAGATACTATAAAAAATTGCGCTAATCTTTTCTCTTCTAATATTACCTTTGCAGAAGACGTTTATAGAGATTATTTGCAGTGCCCTGTGAACGGCTGGAACAAAAGTCAGGAATGTACTGGAAAATTTGCAAACAACCCCAATTACAAACCAAAACAAAAATCTCTGAAACTAATTGTTGCTGCATGTGGCGACGGCGAATTAGATTGTTCAAGCAGTTCGGGTGATTCAAGCAGTTCGGGTGACTCAAGCAGTTCGGGTGACTCAAGCAGTTCAGGTGACTCAAGCAGTTCGGGTGACTCAAGCAGTTCGGGTGATTCAAGCAGTTCAGGTGATTCAAGCAGTTCGGGTGATTCAAGCAGTTCAAGTGAATCAGTTACTCTGTGTGCCATAGAAAATTGCTGGAGCGGTGGTTGGAATGAGTTGAAAACTCTTTTGCCGGATAAGTCGGATATAGTTAAAGCTATGTGCCAATTTATACCTAAGAATTCAAATGCGGAAGATGCAAAAAAATATTTAAATGATTTTAAGTATGACCCATATCTTGTTGAACAGCACTATCATTTCTTTGGTCGCAATGATGGCAGGCCATATAAATACTGTGAAGCAGGGCATTTTGACATAAATAAACCAAAAACTCAAGAGCTTGCAATTAAGCGAGCGGCAGGGCTAAATAGTTATTATTATGATTATGGCAAATATACTTTTTGCTTGGATAAAAACGACCAAAAAATATATGTGGTAAAATGAGGTTTGCAATGAATAAATTTTTGCCGTTTTTTGTTTTATTATGCGTAGCTACGCTTTTTGCCCAAAACAGGGTAATCGCCTATTTTCCGCATTGGGCGCAATATTCGCAATTTACCCCCAAAGATGTGCGTTACGATTTATTGACGGATATTCGCTATGGTTATTTAACGCCGTCTGGCTCGGATTTGCTTTTTGCCGATGAATCCGACAAAGATAATTTTTTGGCACTTGTTAGCCAAGCAAAAGCCGCCAAAGTGAAGCTCACTGTTGCTGTGGGCGGTTTGGGCAGCGAAGCAGCGATGAAAGAGGCTTATGAATCAAAAAATTTTGCAGACGCTATTAAAAAATTTCAAAAGGAATACAAAGTAGATGCTTTTGAACTGGACGGTGGCGCAATTAGCTCCGAAGATTTGCCAAAATTATTGAAGCAGGCGGCAGATTTGGCAAAAGATGGCATTACAGTTAGCATTGCCATTCCAGGCACTGAATCTCTTGCGAGTGCGGTTTCTGGCGCAGATTTGAGCGGAATAGATAATTTTTCATTGTGGTTCACAGACGAGGCTTCTGCAAGTGATTCGCAGGTAAAACCCAATTCAAACACCAGCAAGAACATCAGAATTTTAGCCGCTTTTGCGGATGCAGGCGTTCCAAAAAAGAAACTTGTGCCAATTCTTCCATTTTATGGCAAATCGTTTGACAAAGCAGATGGGCTTGGTTCCTCCCACAAGGGTGCGGGTTCCGGCAACGATGGTGTTTTGCAATACAAAGAGATTATGGATAAATTCAACAAAAAAGACGCTTATAAAGTGTCTTTTGACGAATCCTCAAAAAGCGAAGTTGCTGTGAGCGATAACGAAACTATAGTTTTCAACGGCATTCCTTCTGTTAAAGCTATGGCTGAGGCTGTTGAATCAAATGGCTATGGCGGAGTTGCCGCTTTTGATATTTCCGGAGACCGCAGAGAACCAATAATTTCGCTTTTGGTGACCATCGGTCAGGTTCTGCGCCCCCAAGTTGACTACAAAAAGAAAAGGAAATAATTAACCCGTAGATTCGCTGACTGCCACCTGCGGTGCGTTTGGGGTATCTGGCGTATTTGGCGTTTCCGTTTCGGGCGTTTTTGTAGATTTTTCCGATTTCTCCGATTTTGATGTTGTTGTTTCGGAGCTTTTCAGTTTAGTTTTCTGTTCTTCTGCGAGTTCTTGCTGGGCATCTACTGCCATTTTTGCGGCATTGGCTGCTATTTGCTTGTCTGCCGGAGAGGGGTCTGCTGGGGCAAGGGCTGCTTTTTGGATTATGTTTGCTTTTCTTATGGTCGCTTCTGGAGTTTTTTCCCTGCTTGTGTCTAAATTCACGTGCCCTGAGTTTGCGTATTTATTGCCGTCTGGCCCCCTTACATAATCGTAATGGGCACCACCGCGCGCATAGCCGCCTGCTGCGCTTAAATGAGCCTGCTCGTGAGTGTGAACCTTTTTGTCTATTTTCTTCAGTTCTTTTACCATTCTCAGCTCTTCTTCGTTGAGTTCCTGCTCCCCCTTTTTATTACCCAAAGTATTCCAATTTTCATCGGATAAAGAGAGCTTGTAGCCCAAATTTTCTTCATCTGAGCGTTTTTGCTCGCCGCCTGAGAGTTCGTTTACGGCATCTTTGCTATTTTCTGCGGTTACAATCAGAGAATAGCTATTTTGAGAATTAGAAACAGCATTAATCATCAGTATAGCACACCTCGTTCCTTATATCGGCATATTTCTGAAAAACTTTAACAAATACTGAATTAATTCATATTTATGTCCCATATCCCTTATCCCTTATCCCAAATATTTACAAGTGCAACATATTCACTTTTCCGCCAAATTTGATGCAAATTGGCATTTCTAGCTTGTTTTTGAAGTCTTCTCCGTCTATTTGGATAAATTCCTCTTTTTCAAGGTGGATTTCAATTTCCTTGGCTTTTACCACATAGCTGCCTGCCCCTATTGAAATGGCTCTTAAAAAGTTTTTGATGGATTTGATTCTCAAAACCTCCAGCAAGCCGTCTGCCATATCGGATTTTCCAAAAGGGTTGCTGCCTCCGGCAAAGCTAGGGATATTTCCCACTATAACCGTGCTGTTGTTTTGCAAGGAAAAAGTTTTCTTTTTGCCGAATTCATCTGTTATGTGCAGCTGTCCAGATTTTAAATGATAATCTTTATTGGCAAAAAATCTCTTCACATAATGCAATTTGTTTTTTAGCACGGAATTTCCCGCGATTTTTCCCTCTTTTCGGTCTTTATTGAAATCGTAGGCTATGTGGGCATCTATGCCTGCGGAAAAATAGTTTGCCATTGCAAATTTGCCATTCACCTGCCATAAATCAAGCTTTTTAGAGCTTGCCACAACAAGTCTGCGAACTATGTACAGCAGGCCTCTGTCAACAAGGGCGGAATAGAGGTTCAGAACCCTTGCGAGGTCGTTTCCTGTTCCAAGGGGTATAAGCCCAATTTTTATATGGCTGAATTCTTTGTGTTGCAAAATAACATCAAATACAGCCGTCATTGTGCCATCGCCGCCAACCGCTATAAGGCACTCAGAGCCTGCCAAAGCGTCTTTAATCTGTTCTTCAAAAGAATCTATAACGGTGAATTCCCGCTTCCATTCATCTTCCTTAAAGTCCATAGAACGCATAATTTCTGGCAAAAAATCATATACTTCTTTGCCCTGCCCTCCGCCGCTTATAGGGTTTATCAAAAAGTGGAATTTATGAGAAATGGGCATAATTTCTGGTTATGGCTCGGTTGAATAATAGAACAGTTCTTTAAAATATCTGTCCCAGTAATGGCGGTTTGCGTCGTAGCGGAATTTGCGCTTTTCTGCTACTTTTATATCTTTTAAATAATAAAACTCCACCTCTGCATAAGCGGAATAAATTTTTGCGGTATCTCCGTGAAATTCCCTCAAATCTTTGATTACAAAATACGGAGTGTCTAGAACATTTTGTTTGCCAGAGCCTTTTATTATTTGGGCTACCATGCTTTCCAAATCTTGCTGCAAGGTTTTTTCCAGCCTTTCGTGAACTCTGAATGCTGGGTCTGCGCAAGAGACCAGCAACGATATTAGAATTAAGAGCTTATACCACAAAATATTAGAAAGAATAAGTCGCAGCAACTCTGCTTATTAAACGGCCTTCACCCTGAAACGGATTGCGAAACATAACGTCTTCGGCTACGGTGAAGTCTATTTTCAGCTTTTCTTCTATATTTATTCCAAAGCCAAAGCCAACATTATCGCTTTTTGTACCATCGTTAGCCGGATTGGTTACAAAATAATTTCCTTTTTCTGGGCAACCGCCACGCGTAACTGTTGTTGGGCACAAAATGCTGACGTTTGTTTCGTCTCCACTTTTGTAGTCTGCATAAGCAATCACTTTTTGACCTCCAACGCGGATAACAAACCAATCCCACCAAATATTCCTTTCAATGCCAAAACTGATTATGCCACCAAATTGCCACATAGATGTTAGAGCATCGCCCCAATAATCATCGTCTTTTAAGTCTGCATACACTGTTTCGCCATATATATTTTTTATCCAATTTGAACCAGCTTTTTGTTTATTGTAAAAGCCTCTTAAACCAAGCCAAAAGAAACCCCTATCAAAAGCAGCGTCTACTCCCATACCTGCGCTAGCATCTACCTCACTGCGGCCAGGTGCATTCATATCGCGAAAAGATAACACGGGAATCAAATGGCCGTTTATAGCGCTGATTCTGGAGAACATACGTGCGTCAAAAAAGAAGGAGAGCAAATCGGAATCTATGAATTTGTGCTTGCTTGGCCCATATTGAATGCGAGCGGTGCCAACAGAGGCTTCTACGGCATAATCGCTTGAAATTTCAATGTTTGTGCCCAAGTCTAATTGCAAAGCAGATACAAAAGCGTCTGAGGTAATTTCGTCTTCGCCGCTTAGTCCGTCTTGATGTGCGATATATATGTGAATACCAAATGCTTTGTTGTCTAGATTTGCGCCCAAAAAGCCGTCAAAATTTGTTACAGGCACAGGGGCTTTTTTTGAAACGCCGTTTTTATCCATTATGTTATCTGGGAGATATTTTAAAAGTCTTTCTTCTTTGCGACCTAACACACCGGCAATGGAGAGTGAATTATCTGCACTAACTTTTAGCGAAAAAATACCGCCAAACCAAGCATCAAGTGGATCTTTATTTTGCCCTGGTTCTACATCGCCAGTGGGGTAAAGGTAATTACCTAATTCGCCTATTAAAAAATTTGGATATAAATTGATGTTGGCAGCGTTGTCGAAAATTGAAACATCGTCCATAATAAAAGTGGAACTTTTCCCCAAAGACTCTACACGAGCATTGGTCGCAAAGGCAGACACGCCACCGGCTACGGCTACTGCGGCAATAGCAAAACGCAAAGTTTTCATTTAATATCTCCGTTAAATGTATTCAAGCCCTTAATTTAGAAAAAAATTTTGCCTTTTACTCATTTATATCTTCTAAACGCACAGAACCCACTTTGCTAACTCCCTTTTCTTCTTGAGTAACGCCGTATAGCCTATCTGCTGCTGCCATTGTTCTTTTGTTGTGGGTGATAATCACAAATTGGGTTTGAGTGCTAAAACGGCGCAGGAGTGCCATAAAACGCCCTATATTGGCATCGTCTAATGGTCCGTCAATTTCGTCTAGTATGCAGTATGGCGAGGGCTTTACCATATAAAGCGCAAAAAGGAGTGCTGTGGCGGTTAAAGCGCGTTCCCCGCCGGACAAAGCCCTAACGCCTCTCATCTTTTTGCCTGTTGGGCGGGCATTTATTTCAATTTCGGCTTCTAAAGGGTCTAAATCGTTTTGCATGGTTAGCAGGGCTTCGCCATCGCGCATTAAACTTGCAAATACTTCTTGATAGTTGTGCTGTATTTTGC